>SMLE01000207.1_pt1 | contig 12147 bp, 6 predicted proteins | sample 2451431 | NCBI scaffold set ML178787.1 | reverse complement strand
TCAATATTCGACGCTGTTTGCTGGTCAAAATTCAACGCTGATTGACACCCCGTAAGCCGATCGCCCTTTTTTAGCGGTGTTGTGCTGGATTTTACCCAGTAGAATTCGCCATTTTTACGGCGGTTTTCGACGATGCCCGTCCAGATGTTGCCCTTCTTTAGGGTGTTCCACATATCCGCGAACGCGGATGGCGGCATATCCGGGTGTCGGATAATATTATGAGGCTCCCCCATCAATTCCTCGGCATGGTAGCCGCTTACCTGAATAAAGTCTTTGTTGGCGTAGGTAATAAAGCAACCAGGCGTGGTCACAGACATAAGCCGTGTTTCAGCGTCCAATGAATAGCGCTGCGAGAGGATGGGAAGATTTTTGCGCATGACGTAGTCCTTTAAATACAAATTCCGGGTACAGCGTGGTTAACACAAGAAACGCATTACCTAACCTGAATGCCGTAACCCGTGGCCGTGGCACTTTTATGCTTATCAATGTGCCTTAAGCCTGCGATGATTTTGGTGCTAAAGCATTGCAGCTTTTACGCGTAAGTAAACATTTTATCACTAATCTGTAAGTAATATGTGCGCTGAATGGTGCAAAGCGTGACTGAATAGGTTAATGAATGTTAATAATAAAGACGTGTACATACTTATGGACAGGTGAAAAAAACTGCTGTCGATCGGATCCCCAATGAGAAAGTGTCTGTTTGCCACAGGGAGCGCAATGCTGTTTGTACTGGTTATCTGGTACACCTCACCCCAATGGCTGGCCGCTGTGGCGAGAAGCGTATTGCCTGAAGGCGCATCCTTTATCTTAAAATCCCGCCCTGTCTGGCACCAGGGCGTGAACACGGCGGGCGTGCGCATTGCGGTGGGTGACTGTGTGCTACTTTATGTCGATAATATCCAACTCGCGCGCGCGCAGCAGCGCTGGCGTGTGGACATTGATCGCTTAACGCTGGACACCGCCTGCCTGCCAGAGTCCTCCGATGACGCCGAGCCGGCGTTACTGGCACAGTGGCAGGCGCGGCTGTTCGCTGCTGACATCAACATCGGCCGTCTGGCTGTTTTGCCGTGGGACAGCTATGCCGGTAAGGTACAGCTAGTGATTGAGCGCCAGCAGCAATCTCTGCGTTACCAAAGTGAACGGTTATCGCTGACGGCCAAAGTGGAAGGTGCGCATTTTACATTGGAGAGCGCGGAGTTCTCTGCACCGGATGTCGCTTCTCGTCTGGTGCTACGCGGTGAGGCCGATCTGGCGGAGAGTGTGTCACAGCCGCCGTTGCGTGGCGCGTTGCAAGGGCGCATGGAAAGCGGCAGTGTCCCCGATCCGCTCACGCTGGCGCTGAACTGGCAAGGACCTCAAGGGGTTCTGCGTTTGGAGGCGCAACATGACAGCACGCCATTAGTGTCGCTGCCGTGGAAAATGAGCCCAGACCGTATCGATATTGAAAACGGCGTATGGCGTTGGCCATACGCCGCACAACCCTTATCTGGTAATGTCTCAATGACTCTGCACGACTGGCGCGAGGGCTGGCAGCAAACGCGCATTGATGCGCGTCTGAACATGTTGACGCAAGGGCATAACGGCAGGGCCAATGCCGTGCTGGTGCTGGGACCAGGTCGAGTGGGGCTGATTGACAGCGCATTACGTTTTCAGCTTACAGGGCAGGCCAATCTGGCTGACATTTCGTTGAGTGCCATCATTCCCGGTGAGATCCGCGGTTCTGTTATCAATCCAACGCTGGCGCTGTTGCCGGGATCGCTACTGCGTGCCTGGGGGCGACCTTCGGCGCAGACGGTGCTGGAAGAGGCGCGCTGGCCGCTGGCCGGTGTGAGCTTGAATGCCAACGGCGTGAAGGGTCGGTTACAGGCGATAGTCCGCGCTCAGGATCGCTACTGGGGACGCATCGCGCTGCACCTGGATGGGCAGGCGCAAGATTTCTGGCCGGACAAGGGCCGCTGGCAGTGGCGCTATTGGGGCGAAGGGCGGTTGCCGCCGCTCGGGAGCCAGTGGGATGTCGCCGGACATGGACGTTGGGAAGGTGCGCTTATTACGGTTGAGCAACTCTCCAGTGGGTTGGATCAGTTGCGCTATGGCCGCGTGCTGGCGCACCAACCGCGTTTAACCCTGACTGCGCCATTGCAGTGGCAACGTAACGTTGGGGAGGAACATTTCAGCGGAGCATTGCGCCTGACCTCGCAGCGGGTTGACCTGGGGGAAGGCGGATACCTTCCCCCCTCAAAGTTGCTGTTTAGCGTCGAGGGACGTAGCCCATCCCATTTTCAATGGCAGGGCGATCTCAATGCGGAAGCGATCGGTCCGGTAGCGCTGCGTGGCCGCTGGGATGGTGAACGTCTGCGTGGTATGGGGTGGTGGGCGGCGCAGCCGTTAACTGTGTTTCAGCCACTGATATCGCCGAAACTGAACATCAACGTCCGTTCGGGGGAATTTTATGCGCAGGTGGCCTTTTCAGCCGCTCGCAAGCAGGGCTTCAGTGCAGGTGGACACTGGGTGGTGAAAAATGGCAGCGCCTGGTTGCCTGACGGGGAAGTGCGCGGCGTTAATTTTGTTTTACCCTATCGTTTTGCACAGCACCGCTGGGAATTTGGTGTCAAGCACCCCGTCACGCTGCATATCGACAAACTGGTCAGCGTCTTCACCATGCAGGATATCCATCTGGCATTGCAGGGCGCTTATCCCTTCAGTGAGCGCAATCCTCTGATTTTGTCGCAGGCGGAGATGGGGGTGCTCGGGGGGAAAGTCAGTCTCTCTGCACTGCGTTGGCCGTTACGCGATCCGGTGTTGTTCACCGTTGAGGGCGTAGACCTGAGTGAACTGGTGACGGCGCTCAAGATAAAGCAATTTGCTCTTTCAGGAAAAATGAGTGGTGTACTGCCGCTCGATTTCAATAACCCGAACAAGATGATCACACGCGGACAGCTGCGTAACGACAAATCACTTACGCTGCGTCTTGACCAACAGCTGGCCGATGAACTGGCGCAACGTAACATGGCGCAAGGTGCCGTGGTGAACTGGCTGCGTTATCTGGAAATCAGCCGTGCCTATGCCTCTGTGGACATGACGCCGCAAGGTGAAATGTCGCTGCTGGCGCATATTGAAGGCAAGAACACGACGCGTAGCAGGCAAAAACCGGTCATACTTAACTACCGCCACGGGCAGGATCTGAGCCAGCTTTGGCAAAGCCTGCGCTTTGGCGGCACCGTGCAGAATACACTAGAGCAACGAGCCAATGAACGAGAATAAATTAAGGAAATCAGACAGTGCGCGCACGCGGCGTCGTTCTGTCCGCGCACCATGTGTGGCTGCAAGTCTGCTGACGGTGCTGCTGGCAGGCTGTGTACCGCGCATTGAGGTGGCGGCACCAACCACACCGATCACCATCAACATGAATGTCCGGGTTGAGCACGATATCACTATTCGTGCTGATAAGGATGCCACGCGATTGCTGGAATCCGGTAATAACGCGGGGGCGGAGGCTGTTAGTGAAAGCGAAAGCCGAGTGGAAACCACAACCCGAGAACAGACGCGTGCGCAAACGGTAGTCACGCCTGCGGCGGCGGTTCAGGGACGCTGAAGCAAAAAAAACGCGTCGAAAGACGCGCAGTGACTAACCAAATACACAATATTGAGACAGGGTAGTAATGATGAATCTGGGGCCTGATGGCGCGTATGCCATCAGGTAACGGCAAGCCGGGATTACGCTGCCGCCAGTGAGGAAAGCTGTGCTTTTGCCGTTTCGGTCGCTTTCTGAGCAACATCCGGGCCGTAGCCGTAGCCTTCGGCAAACACAAATTCCACGTTGGTAATGCCGATAAAGCCCAGGAACAGACGAAGGTACGGTTCAAGCAGATCAGACGGAGTACCTTTGTGGATACCGCCACGGCTGGTCAGTACGATAGCGCGTTTGCCTTTCACCAGACCTTCCGGACCTTGTTCCGTGTAGCGGAACGTCACACCGGCACGGGCAACCAGGTCAAAGTAGTTCTTCAACTGGGTCGGGATATTGAAGTTGTACATCGGTGCGGCCAGTACCACCACGTCATGCGCCTGTAGTTCGGCAATCAGGGTATCAGACAGTGCCAGTGCTTCTTGTTGACGCGGTGTCAGCGGCGCATCGGAAGGACGAAGTGCGCCTACCAGTTCACCATCCAGCACCGGAATCGGGTTGACTGCAAGGTCACGCACGGTCAGAGTATCGTTCGGATGCGCGGCTTGCCATTCGGCGACGAAGTGATCCGCCAGTTGGTTTGACTGGGAATACCCTGCCAGAATGCTGGATTTCAGAACCAGTACTTTGCTCATTGTGTCATTCCTTTTCTCGTTTGAATGGGGTACGTCTTGTCATTGCCCCCGGATGACTAGCATCTTATGCAGTGTACCAACAGGTTGAAAGTGCAATATTTCGAGGGCATTGTTCGATTTTATTGAACAAGAGAAAAAAGGCACGGTGATAACACCCGCGCCGGCATGTGATAACATGCCCGCCGAATGATAAAACGCAGGCTCAGAGGCAGCCTGCGTAGCGCTTGCGCGATATACGTTTGAGGAACAGGATTGTGACATCACCCCTTACACCATTGTCATCTCAGTTGGATGAGCTCATGTTGCGCGACAGGTTGCGCCTCCAACGCCGTTTACAGGGGGCGGTGAAAGTACGTAACCCACAGGCGCAAGCCGCTATTGCGCAGGAACTCAGTGTAGAGATTGCTGCCGCGCAAACGCGCGTTGCGCAGCGTCGGGCCAGTTGTCCGGTCATCAACTACCCGCCCGCGCTGCCGGTAAGTCAGAAGCGTGATGAGATTTTGCGCGCGGTGCGCGATAATCAGGTGGTGATTGTTGCCGGTGAAACCGGCTCAGGCAAAACCACCCAGTTGCCGAAGATCTGCCTGGAATTGGGACGCGGTGTCAGAGGCATGATCGGCCATACCCAGCCGCGTCGTCTGGCTGCACGTGCCGTGGCCGATCGCATCGCGGCCGAATTGGACACACCGCTGGGCGGCTGCGTCGGTTATAAAGTGCGTTTTAACGATCAGGTGGGGGAAACTTCACTGGTGAAGCTGATGACCGACGGTATCTTGCTGGCGGAGATTCAGCAAGATCGGCTATTGATGCAGTATGACACCATCATTATCGATGAGGCACATGAACGTAGCCTGAATATCGATTTCATATTGGGCTACTTGCGCCAACTGTTGCCAAAACGCCCCGACCTCAAGGTCATTATCACGTCAGCAACCATTGATCCTGAGCGCTTTTCGCGCCATTTCGGCAATGCCCCGATCGTGGAAGTGTCAGGGCGAACCTACCCGGTGGAAGTACGCTATCGTCCGGTGGTTGAAGAGGCTGATGACAGCGATCGCGATCAATTACAGGAGATTTTCGATGCTGTTGATGAACTGAGCCGCGAAGGGCCGGGGGATATTCTGGTGTTTTTGAGCGGTGAGCGGGAGATTCGAGATACCGCCGATGCGCTCAACAAGTTGGACTTGCCACACACTGAGGTGGTACCGCTTTATGCGCGCTTATCCAATCAGGAACAGAACCGTGTTTTCCAATCCCACGCCGGGCGGCGTATTGTGCTGGCCACCAACGTGGCGGAAACCTCACTCACGGTGCCCGGTATTCGTTATGTGATTGACCCTGGCACGGCGCGCATCAGTCGCTACAGCTACCGCACCAAGGTTCAGCGCTTGCCGATCGAAGCCATTTCGCAGGCGTCTGCCAATCAGCGTAAAGGGCGCTGTGGCCGCGTGGCTGCCGGGGTGTGTATTCGGCTCTATTCGGAACCCGATTTCTTGTCGCGTCCTGAATTTACCGACCCGGAAATCTTGCGTACCAATCTGGCTTCGGTCATTTTGCAGATGACATCTCTTGGGTTGGGCGATATCGCCGCGTTTCCGTTTGTGGAAGCGCCGGATAACCGTAACATTCAGGACGGTGTGCGTCTGCTGGAAGAGTTGGGAGCGATCACTACCGCGGAGAACGGTCACTACCGCTTGACGACGTCAGGACGGCAGTTGGCCCAGTTGCCTATCGATCCACGCCTGGCTCGCATGGTGCTGGAGGCGAGTAAAACCCGCTGCGTGCGTGAAGTGATGGTAATAACCGCCGCGCTGTCGATTCAGGATCCGCGTGAACGCCCACTGGACAAAAAGCAGGCGTCCGATGAAAAACATCGGCGCTTTGTCGATAAATCCTCCGATTTCCTCACGTTGGTCAACCTGTGGAACTACCTGCGTGAGCAGCAGCAGGCACTCTCCTCTAGCCAGTTCCGTAAACAGTGCCGCAGTGACTACTTGAGCTACCTGCGCGTGCGCGAGTGGCAGGATATTTATACCCAACTGCGCCAGGTGGTGAAGACCCTGGGTATCCCGGTTAACAGCGAACCGGCTGACTATCTCAGCGTTCATTGCGCCCTGTTGACCGGCATGCTTTCTCATATCGGTCAGAAAGATGTAGAAAAGCAGGAGTTTACCGGTGCGCGCAATGCACGTTTTGCGCTGTTCCCCGGTTCTGCGCTGTTTAAAAAACCGCCTAAATGGGTAATGGTAGCGGAACTGGTGGAAACCAGTCGCTTGTGGGGACGCATGGCGGCCCGCCTTGAACCGGAGTGGATTGAGCCGGTTGCACAGCACCTGATTAAGCGTAGCTACAGCGAGCCGCACTGGGAAAAAGCGCAGGGCGTAGTGATGGCGTTGGAGAAAGTCACGCTGTATGGCTTGCCGATTGTGGCCGCGCGTAAGGTTAACTACAGCCAGATTGATCCGGTACTGGGGCGTGAACTGTTTATCCGTCATGCGCTGGTGGAAGGGGATTGGCAAACGCGGCACGCGTTCTTCCGCTCCAACCTCAAACTGCTGGCGGAAGTAGAAGATCTCGAGCACAAATCGCGACGTCGCGACATTCTGGTGGATGACGACACGCTGTTTGCGTTTTACGATCAGCGTATCCCGCACGAGGTTATCTCAGCCCGTCACTTTGATAACTGGTGGAAAGCCGCCAGCCGCGCAGACACAGACCTGCTCAACTTCGAAAAGAGCATGTTAATCAAAGATGGTGCGGAAAAGGTCAGTGCCTTGGACTACCCCAATTTCTGGCATCAGGGGGCGATTAAACTGCGTTTATCCTATCAGTTTGAGCCCGGTGCCGATGCGGATGGGGTCACGGTGCATATTCCGCTGCCGATTCTCAATCAGGTGCGTGAGGACGGGTTTGAATGGCAAATTCCCGGTCTGCGCGAAGACCTGATCATTGCCTTGATCAAGTCCTTGCCCAAACCGTTACGACGCAATTTTGTGCCGGCACCTAACTATGCACAAGCCTTTCTCGGGCGTGCCACGCCGTTGGAACGGGGACTGCTGGAATCGCTGGAGCGTGAACTGCGCTTGATGACGGGTGTGACCGTGCCGCGTGAAGAGTGGCAATGGGAACAGGTGCCCGATCATCTGAAAATGACGTTTCGCGTAATCGATGAAAAAAATCATACGTTACGCGAGGGCAAAGATCTGGCGGCGCTGAAAACCCAGCTTAAAGAGAAAGTGCAGCAGACCTTATCTGCCGTTGCCGATGATGGGCTGGAGCAACAGGGACTGCATATTTGGAGCTTTGGCACCCTGCCGGAACGTTATGAGCAGAAGCGCGGCGGTTACTCGGTGAAGGCTTACCCGGCACTGGTGGATGAGAAAGAGAGCGTCGCAATCCGGGTATTTGATACGCCGGAACAACAGCGGCACGCGATGCGCCACGGCCTGCGTCGCCTGCTTTTGCTCAATATCCCGTCCCCCATAAAATATCTGCATGAAAAGCTGCCGAATAAAGCCAAGTTGGGGCTCTATTTCAACCCCTATGGAAAAGTGCTGGATCTGATCGATGATTGCATCGCCTGCGGCGTTGATAAACTGGTGGCACAAGCAGGGGGCGTGGTATGGGAGGAAGCCGCGTTCCAGCAATTGCATGAAAAGGTGCGCGCGGATCTGAACGAAACCGTTGTTGATATCGCCAAGCAGGTGGAGCAGATCCTGACCACTGTTTTCGCTATCAATAAACGTCTGAAGGGCCGGGTTGATATGGCGCTGGCGTTGGCGTTAAGCGATATCAAGGCACAACTGAGTGGCTTGGTTTATCGCGGCTTTGTCACCGATGTCGGCTGGCAGCGACTGCCCGATGTGTTGCGCTATTTGCAGGCGATTGAGCGCCGACTGGAAAAATTGGCACAGGATGTTCACCGCGACAGGGCGCAGATGCTGAAGGTGGAGCAGGTGCAGCAAGCCTGGCAACAGTGGTGGCATAAGGTGCCTGAAGCGCAGCGCGATGATGACAATGTGAAAAATATTCGCTGGATGATTGAAGAGCTACGCGTCAGCTATTTTGCCCAGCAACTGGGTACACCCTATCCCATTTCGGATAAACGGATACTGCAAGCCATGGAGCAGATTGTGCTGTAAGCGTCGGCGGCGTATTGTGCAGCAACAATGCGGGCGGAGCGGAAACGGTTCGCCTGCTTTTTTATGTCCGCTGTTTTAGCAAAGAGGGCGTTGTGTAAGTGATACGCAGTGGTAAACACGACGTGGTACTGGGAGAAAGGGAATCGTCGGTAGGTGATAGAGCGACGGAGGATTACGATTTTATGCTGGCATCGTGTAATGCTAACCACTGCGCAAAATTGTCGGCCACCAACGGGCGCGAGAAATAATAGCCCTGGCCCTGATCGCAATTGTACTGCCCTAAATAGTCGAGCGTTTCCTCATCTTCAATCCCTTCTGCCAGCACCAGATAATTCAATTTATGCAGCATCTCAATGGTGTGCTGCACGATAATGCGGCTGCTCTTATCCGTCTTCATATCCTTGATCAGCGACTTATCGAGTTTGATCACGTGGGCTGGGGTGTTTTTCAGGTAGTTAAGGTTGCTGTAACCGGTTCCAAAGTCATCCAGGGAGATCATGAAGCCCTGGTCTTTCAGTTTTTTAATGGTGGAGAGTGCGGCGGAGTTTTCGACTATTTTCTGCGTTTCAAGGCATTCAAATTCAATATCGTGGATGCTGAGTTCATTGGTTCGTAGGATGCGTTGTAAACGTTCAATCAAATCTTCTTCGGCGAAGTTGGTAACGGTGACGTTAACCGAGACGGAAATGTTAATGCCAGATTGTCGCCATTTTCTGACTTGCCGTGCCGCCTGCTGAATAACCCACTCCGTTAGTGGACGCATCAAGGTAGTATCTTCGTCCAGTGGAATAAATTGGTCCGGGTAGATTTCACCGAATTCGGGGTGTCGCCAGCGAATCAACGCTTCGGCACCGATCACGCGCCGCGTTTTGATATGTAATTTCGGCTGGTACACCAGATACAGCCCCGGATGGCCGTGTTGCAAGGTATCCGATAAATCGTTAAGCAGCGTGAAAGCACGCTTTTGATACTCATCACTCTCCTTGTGATAGGCCATCAGGCGTGTATTTTTCTTAAGCGCATCGTGTAGCGCACTCAACGCCTCACGCAGAATACGTTGCGGGTCATCAATCGGGATCTGAAATTCGGTATAGCCGATAAAAATTTCCAGTTTCAACGGGATATGGCTGGTGATGCTCTGCTGAATTCGGTCAGCGCACGACATCAGCGTACACAGTACCTGCTCTTGCTGCTCTTTTTTGACCAGCAGTGCAAACCGACCCGCAGAAATGCTGTAGATGCTGGCTTGTCGGCTGATGTTCAGCCGTAGGAACAGGCCGATATCTTTGAGTACGCTTTCTACGGTTGGCATCCCTAGAGAGCGCGCCATTTCATAGATATAGGTAAGATCGATGCTATCGAGTAGGATAAGAACGAAATCTTCGAAAATATCCGTGGACTGGCTGATGTCTTCGATAAGGCGCTGGCGATTGGGCAACAGGGTCACTGCATCGATCAGGCCAATAGCGTTGCGGTATTCGATCAGCGCCATGGTAATAGATGCCAGCGTTTTTAAATCACGGCGCTGCATTTTTGAAAACAAACGCGCAACATAGTCGACAACGCTCAGAGTGCCGATGGCATAACCGGCTTTGGTAATCAGTGGGATACCCGCATAAAACCGGATATGAGGCTCACCGCTGACATAGGGGCTGTTCTTGAAGCGTTCATCCTGCGATGCGTCATTGCAGACCAGCAGTTCGTTAGTTTGCATGGTGTACTGATCGAGTGCGCCGACTTTGCGTATCTCGCTGAGCACGAAATTGTGTTTGGCTTTGATATGCAATGAATGGGTATCACTGACGGTGATCAGCGCGCTGGGCATATTCAATATCTTGCTGGTCAACGAAGTGATTTGGCTAAGAACATTATCTTGAGAGGTATCCAGGTGAAACAATAACCTATCGAGCGCATGCATCCGCTGCTCCTCATCATTATTCAACTGTCTTAGCATTGATGACTCCATTTATGCGCGATAAGAACACCTCATCTTAGCCTATTCAATAGGGGACAAACCTGTCATTAGGCACCGCTATTCATGATATTTCACAGGATAAAAAACCGGAGAAGTACCGCGTTTGCATTATCTGATGAAAACGAGAAGGGCGTAGTAAAGCTATTTTACATGAAACCGATCGCCTGGCTAGCGCTTGTATGCGCAGCGTTTAGCTTTACGCCGCGTTTGGCGATAAATTATTCTGAAACAGCAGCGTTTTTCATCGCATGACGAGCCAACGCCTTCAATTGCCGCTGAATGGCGGTGATGGCAATCGCATGATTGTCAGCGCGATCGCGTTCGCTGGCATCTGGCGCAGAGCTTTGAATACCAATCAATTGCCAGCCTTGTAGTGTTTTCAGCATCAGTGGAGAACCGCTGTCGCCGGGTAAGGTGTCACACTGGTGAGCTAAAATCGTGGACGCGGCCCAACCGGTAATGACACAATCCTGATGGCGATAGAGCGCTTCCTGGTGGTCTTCAGGATAGCCTGCCTGCGTGACCTTTGCTTGTTGTTGCGCCAGCGCGGCATTCAGTTCTGACTGCGTGCCATTCCAGGTGGTTAATGGCGTGATGCCCGCAGGCGTATCCCGCAGCCAAATCAGGGCATAATCCAGCGGTGCGGCGGCGGGAGAGACAATCCACTCTTCGCCGTCGGGCTGCAATTTTTTGCGTAGCGCGCTATTGGTCACTGCTTCGATGGCGTGTGTTTCATACTTCCATTCGCCATTGACCGCAATAAAGCGCAGCGCAATCGGCTTATCCGGTTTTCCTGAAGGCGGAGTCAAGACGCAGTGACCTGCGGTTAATGCCAGATGCGGAGCAATCAGCGTGGCGGTACACAGGTTGCCGCTGGCGGTTTCTAATTGACCAATGGCCTGCCAGGGCCAAGCGTTGGGTGTCGGCACCGGATCGCGGTCGTCATGATTGAAGAAAAGGGTTTTCTGACGTTCCGCTTCCGAGGGGGATTGCTCAGCCCAGCTCTGGGCTGCGGTTAACGCTATCAAACAGAACAACCAAGCCAGTTTACGCATCAATAGGATTACCTTGCGGAAAAGCGATATCTTTTTACGTTGCCCACTAACTATAGTCAGGTTTGCCAGCATGGTGGGTTCAGGTGCTATCTGGAATCGATTTTGTGTTCGTCATAAAAAGAACAGCAGCGTGATAAACCCGCACACCAGCACCAACGTAAACGCAATTTCAAATGAGTTGCGATGGAACATCATCAGGCACCCCATTAAATATACCGTGTGCGTCCGGGCATACGGCGGCTACCGGGAGGGGAGCGGCTGGAATGCCTGTTATAAAAAAAACACCCGATTCACCGGGTGTCATACTCGCTAACGCTGCGTGAAACACGCTGGTGTTGGCGGTGTTTTATGGTTAACAAGTCCCTGCCGGAGCAGGGATCTTGAGACAAGAAACGGTGATGCGGTTAGGCTGCGGTAGGCGCCGATTTTTTAGCGGCTTTCTTCACGTGTTTCTTAGCAGCTTGCGCTTTTTGCTCAGCCGTCGGTTTGGTTTTTTTCACGTGCTTTTTAGCCGCTTGAGCCTTTTGTTCAGCCGGTTTGGCGGCTTTTTTAACGGTCTTTTTCGCATGTTCTTGAGCATGTGCAGCAGGTGTGGTTGCTGGTGCAGCCGGGTAGAGTCCACGGACGTGGTGTAAATTCGGCAGGAGATGGTGAG
>SMLE01000303.1_pt1 | contig 12465 bp, 7 predicted proteins | sample 2451431 | NCBI scaffold set ML178787.1 | reverse complement strand
CCGCTCACAGGGTGGGGGTGACCATCTCATTAACCCCGGCCAATGGGCCGGGGTTTAGACGTTTACGCGTTATCAGTAGATAGCTTATTCGTCGTCGCTGCTACCAAAGCCTGCGTTCAGCAGTTCAGCCAGGTTGGCAGAAGCTTCATCTGCACTCACCGGAGCCACTGCTGGCACGTCGCCCGCATGACGGCGGCGCATGCGATCCTGGTGGTACGCATAACCGGTACCGGCCGGGATCAGACGACCCACGATGACGTTCTCTTTCAGACCGCGCAGTTCGTCGCGTTTACCCGCAACGGCTGCTTCCGTCAACACGCGCGTCGTTTCCTGGAACGATGCCGCAGAGATGAAGGATTCGGTTGCCAGAGATGCCTTGGTGATACCCAGCAGGTCACGGTGGTACGTAGCCGCAATCTTGCCATCCGCTTCCAACTGACGGTTGGCGATCTTGATGCGCGACACTTCTGCCTGCTCGCCTTCCAGGAACTCGGAGCTGCCCGCGCTGGCAATGGTACCTTTACGCAGCATCTGACGAACGATAACTTCGATGTGTTTATCGTTAATCTTAACGCCTTGCAGACGGTAAACTTCCTGCACTTCGTTGGTGATATAGCGGGTTACCGCATGTACACCACGCAAACGCAGAATGTCGTGCGCTGATTCCGGACCGTCGGAAACCACATCGCCACGTTCTACGCGTTCACCTTCAAACACGTTGAGCTGACGCCATTTCGGAATCATCTCTTCGTAAGCATCGCTACCATCCAGCGGTGAAATCACCAAACGGCGTTTGCCTTTGGTTTCTTTACCGAACGAGATGATACCGGTGATTTCAGCCAGAATAGCCGGCTCTTTCGGACGACGCGCTTCGAACAAGTCGGCAACGCGCGGCAGACCACCGGTGATGTCCTTGGTACCGCCGGATTCCTGCGGAATACGCGCCAGGGTGTCACCGGCACCGATCTGAGTACCGTCTTCCAACTGAACGATCGCTTTGCCCGGCAGGAAGTACTGTGCCGGCATGTCGGTGCCCGGGATCAGTACGTCATTACCCTTGGCATCAACGATTTTCAGTGCCGGACGCAGATCTTTACCACCACCGGTACGTTCTGCACTGTCCAGAACCACGATGGAGGACAGACCGGTCAATTCGTCGGTCTGACGAGTAATCGTCTGGCCGTCGATCATGTCGGTGAAGCGAATGCTACCGCCCACTTCGGTGATAACTGGCATGGTATGCGGATCCCAGTTTGCGACGGTTTCACCGCCGGTCACTTCGTCACCGTTGCCTTTGCCCATTACCGCACCGTAAGGCACTTTGTAGCTTTCTTTGGTACGACCGAATTCGTCGATCAGTTTCAGCTCGGTGTTACGCGAGGTGATAACCAGCTTGCCCGCGGCGTTCTTAACGAACTTGGCGTTGGACAGTTTCAGGCTACCTTTGTTTTTCACCTGAATGCTGGATTCAGCCGCCGCACGCGATGCCGCACCACCGATGTGGAACGTACGCATGGTCAGCTGAGTACCCGGCTCACCGATGGACTGTGCTGCGATAACCCCGATGGCCTCACCTTTGTTGATGATGTGACCACGTGCCAGGTCGCGACCGTAGCACTTGGCGCACACGCCGAAGTCGGTTTCACAACTTACCACAGAGCGAACTTTAACGGCGTCGACGGAGTTTTCTTCCAGCAGGTCACACCATTGTTCGTCCAGCAGCGTGTTACGCGCCACCAGAATGTCAGCGGTGCCCGGCTTGATGACGTCTTCAGCCGTTACACGACCCAGTACGCGCTCACGCAGCGGCTCTTTAACGTCGCCACCTTCGATAACCGGGGTCATCATGATGCCTTCGTGCGTGCCGCAATCGTCCTCGGTCACTACCAGGTCCTGTGCCACGTCAACCAGACGACGGGTCAGGTAACCGGAGTTCGCTGTCTTCAACGCGGTATCAGCCAAACCTTTACGCGCACCGTGCGTGGAGATGAAGTACTGGAGTACGTTCAGACCTTCACGGAAGTTCGCGGTGATCGGCGTTTCGATGATGGAGCCATCCGGCTTCGCCATCAGACCACGCATACCAGCCAACTGACGAATCTGTGCCGCAGAACCACGCGCACCGGAGTCGGCCATCATAAAGATGCTGTTAAAGGAAACCTGACGCTCTTCTTCGCCATCACGGTTGATAACGGTTTCGGTCGAGAGGTTTTCCATCATCGCTTTGGCCACGCGCTCGTTAGCAGCGGCCCAAATGTCGATGACTTTGTTGTAACGTTCGCCGGCGGTTACCAGACCAGACTGGAACTGTTCCTGAATTTCAGCAACTTCGGCTTCCGCTTCGTTGATGATTTCCACTTTCTTCGCCGGGATGACCATATCGTCGATACCAACGGAAGAACCAGAACGCGCAGCATAGGCAAAACCGGTGTACATGATCTGGTCAGCGAAGATAACGGTCGGCTTCAGCCCCAGCACACGGTAACAGGTATTGAGCATCTTGGAGATGGCTTTTTTACCCAGCGCCTGGTTAACGATAGAGTACGGCAGACCTTTCGGCACGATCATCCACAGGATGGAACGGCCAACCGTGGTGTCGATCAGGCTGGTTTTAGCCACCCACTCACCCTGCGCATTCTTCTCATGCTCGGTGATACGCACTTTAACGCGCGCATGCAGCGAGGCCAGACCCGCACGGTAGATACGTTCTGCTTCTTTCGGACCGGTCAGCACCATGCCTTCGCCTTTGGCGTTAACACAGTCACGGGTCATGTAGTACAGACCCAATACCACGTCCTGAGACGGAACGATGATAGGTTCGCCGTTCGCCGGAGACAGAATGTTGTTGGTGGACATCATCAACGCACGCGCTTCCAACTGGGCTTCCAGCGTCAGCGGTACGTGAACAGCCATCTGGTCACCGTCGAAGTCGGCGTTATACGCCGCACACACCAGCGGGTGCAGCTGAATGGCTTTACCTTCGATCAGAACCGGTTCGAATGCCTGGATACCCAAACGGTGCAGGGTCGGCGCACGGTTCAGCAGTACCGGGTGTTCGCGGATAACTTCATCCAGGATATCCCAAACCACGGCCTCTTCACGCTCAACCATTTTCTTGGCGGCTTTGATGGTGGTAGCGAGACCACGCAGTTCCAGCTTGCCGTAGATGAACGGTTTGAACAGTTCGAGTGCCATTTTCTTCGGCAGACCGCACTGGTGCAGACGCAGGTACGGACCTACGGTAATAACGGAACGACCGGAGTAGTCCACGCGCTTACCGAGCAGGTTCTGACGGAAACGACCCTGCTTACCTTTGATCATGTCGGCCAAAGATTTCAGCGGACGCTTGTTGGAACCGGTGATCGCACGACCGCGACGACCGTTATCCAGCAGGGCATCTACCGCTTCTTGCAGCATACGTTTTTCGTTACGTACGATGATATCCGGTGCAGCCAGATCCAGCAGACGTTTCAAACGGTTGTTACGGTTGATCACGCGACGATACAGATCGTTCAGATCTGAGGTTGCGAAACGACCACCGTCCAGCGGAACCAGCGGACGCAGATCCGGCGGCAACACAGGCAGCACGGTCAGGATCATCCACTCCGGCTTGTTGCCAGACTGTACGAACGCTTCCAGCAGCTTGATGCGTTTAGTCAGCTTTTTACGCTTGGTTTCAGAGTTGGTTTCGTTCAACTCTTCGCGCAGCTGTTCGCATTCCTGTTCCAGATCCATGTTTTTCAACAGGGCTTGGATCGCTTCGGCACCCATCTTGGCGTCGAATTCGTCACCGAACTCTTCCAACGCGTCCAGATACTGCTCTTCAGTCAGGATCTGACGTTTTTCCAGGTTGGTCATGCCGCCTTCAATCACCACATAGGATTCGAAGTACAGCACGCGTTCGATATCGCGCAGCGGCATATCCAGCAGCAAGCCGATACGGGACGGCAGCGATTTCAGGAACCAGATGTGCGCCGTCGGAGACGCCAGCTCGATGTGGCCCATGCGCTCACGGCGCACTTTGGTTTGGGTCACTTCAACGCCGCATTTCTCACAGATAACGCCACGGTGTTTCAAGCGCTTGTACTTACCGCACAGGCACTCATAGTCTTTCACTGGCCCGAAGATACGGGCGCAGAACAGACCGTCACGTTCAGGTTTGAACGTACGGTAGTTAATGGTTTCCGGCTTTTTAACTTCACCGAAAGACCAGGAACGAATCATGTCTGGCGATGCCAGCGCAATTTTGATCGCATCAAACTCTTCGGTCTTGGTTTGCGCTTTCAGAAACTTTAATAAGTCTTTCACGGATTGGCTCCCGTCGGAGTTAGACCTGTTGGATGCCTGAGCCGAAACTCAGGCACTCCTTTACACGAGCAAAGCGTACCAGCGAGCAGGATTAACCTTCTTCCAGCTCGATGTTGATACCCAACGAGCGGATTTCTTTCAACAGTACGTTGAAGGACTCCGGCATGCCCGGTTCCATACGATGGTCACCATCCACGATGTTTTTATACATCTTGGTACGGCCGTTGACGTCATCGGATTTCACCGTCAGCATTTCCTGAAGGGTATAAGCTGCGCCATACGCTTCCAGCGCCCACACTTCCATCTCACCGAAGCGTTGACCACCGAACTGGGCTTTACCACCCAACGGCTGCTGGGTTACCAGGCTGTAAGAACCGGTAGAACGCGCGTGCATCTTGTCGTCAACCAAGTGGTTCAGTTTCAGCATGTACATGTAACCGACGGTTACTGAACGCTCAAACTGTTCACCGGTACGACCATCGAACAGCGTGATCTGACCGGAGGTCGGCAGACCACCCAGCGTCAGCAGTTCTTTGATCTCGGACTCTTTGGCACCGTCGAACACTGGCGTTGCCAGCGGCATCCCTTTCTTCAGGTTGTCCGCCAGACGCAACACTTCATCATCAGTGAAGGTGTTCAGGTCGACTTTTTGACGCACGTCGTTGCCCAGATCGTAAGCTTTCTGGATGAATTCGCGCAGTTTAGCCACTTCTTCCTGACGCTTCAGCATGGAGTTGATTTTTTCGCCGATACCTTTAGACGCCATACCCAGGTGGGTTTCCAGAATCTGACCGATGTTCATACGCGATGGAACGCCCAGCGGGTTCAATACGATATCGACCGGCGTACCGTTCTCATCGTAAGGCATGTCCTCGATCGGGTTGATCTTGGAGATAACACCCTTGTTACCGTGGCGGCCTGCCATCTTGTCACCCGGTTGAATCTGACGTTTAACAGCCAGATACACCTTGACGATCTTCAGGACGCCCGGAGCCAGATCGTCGCCTTGCGTGATCTTGCGGCGCTTCGCTTCGAGTTTTTTCTCGAATTCGTGTTTCAGCTCGTCGTACTGCTCGGCCAGCTGTTCCAACTGATTCTGTTTCTCTTCATCAGTCAGAACCAGTTCCAACCAACGCTCGCGCGGCAGCTTGTCCAGCTTGTCGGCTTCCACGCCGCCGGAGACCAGCACTGCGTGAATACGGGCAAACAGGCCGGCTTCGAGGATCTGCAATTCTTCCGTCAGGTCTTTTTTGGCCTGCTTCAGTTGCATCTCTTCGATTTCCAGCGCACGTTTGTCTTTTTCCACGCCATCGCGGGTGAAGACCTGAACGTCGATAACCGTACCGGATACACCGTTCGGCACACGCAGGGAAGAGTCTTTAACGTCAGACGCTTTCTCACCGAAGATCGCGCGCAGCAGTTTCTCTTCCGGCGTCAGTTGGGTTTCGCCTTTCGGCGTCACTTTACCGACCAGAATGTCGCCGCCCGTGACTTCAGCACCGATATACACGATACCGGACTCATCCAGTTTGGAGAGAGCCGCTTCACCCACGTTCGGGATGTCGGCAGTGATCTCTTCTGGCCCCAGCTTGGTGTCGCGGGACACACACGCCAGTTCCTGAATGTGGATAGAGGTGAAACGGTCTTCCTGCACCACACGCTCGGACACGAGGATGGAGTCTTCGAAGTTGTAACCGTTCCAAGGCATGAACGCGACGCGCATGTTCTGACCCAGCGCCAGCTCACCCAGATCGGTAGACGGGCCGTCAGCCAGCACATCACCGCGTTCAACCGGCTCACCCAGAGACACACACGGCATCTGGTTGATACAGGTGTTCTGGTTGGAACGGGTGTATTTGGTCAGGTTGTAGATGTCGATGCCCGCTTCGCCCGGATACATCTCGTCTTCGTTAACTTTGATAACGATACGGGATGCGTCGACGTACTGTACGGTACCGCCACGTTTGGCAACGGCAGTTACACCGGAGTCAACGGCCACAGCGCGTTCCATACCGGTACCTACCAGCGGCTTGTCAGCGCGCAGAGTCGGTACAGCCTGACGTTGCATGTTCGCACCCATCAGGGCACGGTTGGCGTCATCGTGTTCCAGGAACGGGATCAGAGATGCACCGACGGAAACCACCTGCTGGGTGGAAACGTCCATGTAGTCAACCTGATCGCGGCTGAACAAGCTGGATTCGCCTTTGCTACGGCAGGTCACCAGATCGTCAACGAAATGCCCTTCTTCGTCGAGGTTGGTGTTCGCCTGTGCAATAACGTAGTTGCCTTCTTCAATCGCGGACAGGTAATGGATTTCATCCGTTACCACACCGTCACGCACCAGACGATACGGGGTTTCAAGGAAACCGTATTCGTTGGTCTGCGCGTACACGGACAGCGAGTTGATAAGACCGATGTTCGGACCTTCCGGCGTTTCGATAGGACATACACGACCGTAGTGGGTCGGGTGTACGTCACGCACTTCAAAGCCAGCACGTTCACGGGTCAGACCGCCTGGGCCCAACGCGGAGATACGGCGTTTGTGCGTAATTTCGGACAGCGGGTTGTTCTGGTCCATAAACTGGGACAGCTGGCTGGAACCGAAGAACTCTTTCACCGCCGCCGAAATCGGCTTGGCGTTGATCATGTCCTGCGGCATCAGGGTATCCAGATCGCCCAGAGACAGACGCTCTTTCACCGCACGCTCTACGCGCACCAGGCCAACGCGGAATTGGTTTTCCGCCATTTCGCCCACGGAGCGGATACGACGGTTGCCCAGGTGGTCGATATCATCGACTTCGCCAGAACCGTTACGGATATCGATGAGCTTCTTCATCACCTGAATGATGTCGTCTTTGCTCAGGATACCGGAACCTTCGATCTCATCGCGCAGCAGGGAGCGGTTAAACTTCATGCGGCCCACAGCGGACAGATCGTAACGATCTTCAGAGAAGAACAGGTTCTCGAACAGCGTTTCTGCCGCTTCACGTGTCGGCGGCTCGCCCGGACGCATCATGCGATAGATTTCAACCAGCGCGCTCAGGCGATCGTTGGTCGGGTCTACACGCAGCGTTTCGGAGATGTACGGGCCGTGATCCAGATCGTTGGTGAACAGGGTTTCGATGCGCTTATGGCCTGCATGGCTCAGTTTAGCCAGCAGATCCAGCGACAGCTCCATGTTCGCCACACCGATCAGTTCGCCGGTGCTTGCATCTACGTAGTCTTTCGCCAGCACTTTCCCGGCGATATATTCGACCGGTACTTCAATGCGTTCTACGCTGTCTTTTTCCAACTGGCGAATGTGGCGCGCGGTAATACGGCGGCCTTTTTCAACGTACACTTTGCCATTGGCTTCGATGTCGAACGACGCAGTTTCACCGCGCAGGCGCTCAGGCACCAGATCCATTTGCAGCTTGTTGCCGTTGATCTCGTAGACAATCTTATCGAAGAACAGGTCCAGGATTTGTTCGGCCGAGAAATTCAGTGCGCGCAAAATGATGGTCGCCGGCAGTTTACGGCGGCGGTCGATACGCACAAACAGGTTATCTTTCGGGTCGAACTCGAAATCCAGCCAGGAACCACGGTATGGGATGATACGTGCGTTATACAGCACTTTACCGGAAGAGTGGGTTTTACCCTTGTCGCTGTCAAAGAACACGCCCGGGCTACGGTGCAACTGAGAAACGATAACGCGCTCAGTACCGTTGATAACAAAAGTCCCGTTTTCGGTCATGAGCGGAATTTCGCCCATGTACACTTCTTGTTCTTTGATGTCTTTTACGGTGCCTTCCGGCGCTTCGCGCTCGTAGATCACCAGACGCAGCTTGACACGCAGCGGTGCTGAGAAGGTCACCCCGCGAATCTGACACTCTTTGACGTCAAATACGGGCTCACCCAAACGGTAGCTTACGTATTGCAGCTCAGAGCTACCGCTGTAGCTTGAAATGGGGAATACGGAACGGAATGCGGCTTCCAGACCGTACTGGCCTTCCGGATCTTGCTCGATGAACTTCTGAAACGAGTCAAGCTGGATAGAAAGGAGATAAGGTATGTCCAACACTTGCGGACGTTTACCAAAATCCTTACGAATGCGTTTTTTCTCGGTATAGGAGTAAACCATGGGGTTCCTCAGCTCGCTGAAAAGTAAGAACCACTTGCTCGTCCTGACAGGACGGTTCATTGCTACACGATTTTGTTGATCGAAAGGCAATCCGCCCTTCGTTAATACGTCTTTCTATCACTCTTAAATCATTTCATTGCTTTTGCACAGGCAGGGAACCTAGGCTGGAAAGCAGTATATTAAGGCGTCGATAGAAAAAAACATTGGGATAATCCGTGGTCAAACGGTGCGAAACACCACAGATCCCCTACAGCGCAAAAAGGCTGGTGACTAAAAAGTCACCAGCCATCAGCCTGAAAACTCAGGCTGCAACCGGAAAGGTTGGCTTATTTAACTTCAACTTCAGCGCCAGCTTCTTCCAGAGATTTCTTCAGAGCTTCAGCGTCATCTTTGCTCACGCCTTCTTTCAGCGCAGCAGGTGCAGACTCAACCAGGTCTTTCGCTTCTTTCAGACCCAGGCCAGTTGCGCCACGAACAGCTTTGATTACGGCAACTTTGTTAGCGCCGATAGCTTTCAGGATAACGTCGAATTCAGTTTTCTCTTCAGCAGCTTCAACCGGGCCAGCAGCAACAGCTACAGCAGCGGCAGCAGAAACGCCGAATTTTTCTTCCATAGCAGAGATCAGCTCAACAACGTCCATTACGGACATAGCGGCAACTGCTTCGATAATTTGATCTTTAGTGATAGACATGACAATTGTTCCTAACAATCAGAAATAGTTTATACGTAAGCAAATGCGAAAACAGGAAAAGGGCGATTACGCCGCTTCTTTCTGATCGCGAACAGCTGCCAGAGTGCGGACCAGTTTGCCTGCAGAGGCTTCTTTCATGGTCGCCATCAGGCGTGCAATTGCTTCTTCGTAGGTCGGCAGCGTTGCCAGACGGTCAATATTGGCCGCTGTGATCAACTCACCTTCAAAGGCTGCAGCTTTAACCTCAAATTTTGCATTCGCTTTCGCGAACTCTTTGAACAGACGAGCAGCAGCGCCCGGGTGTTCCATAGAGTATGCAATCAAGGTCGGACCAACAAACGTGTCTTTCAGGCATTCGAACTGAGTGCCTTCAACGACGCGACGCAGCAGGGTGTTGCGAACAACACGCATGTATACGCCAGCTTCACGACCTGCTTTACGCAGTTCAGTCATTTTATCTACGGTTACGCCACGAGAATCCGCAACAACCGCAGACAGCGCGCCTTTGGCCACTTCGCTGACTTCAGCAACAATCGCTTGTTTGTCTTGAAGATTTAATGCCATTAGCTTGTGCTCCTGGATATAGCCGGAATACATTTCCGGAACTCACTTCACCTGCAACCACATGGAAAACAGGCGTCAAAACACGGTGAGCAGAATCCAGTAAAAGAAAATTTTCTTTAGGCTCTGTCACCGTCTACGCAGGAAAATTAAGCTTCGCGTTCTTCAGGAAAACCCGAAAACGTTGAAGCACCTGCGGTCTTGGACGGAGGCCTGGATCAGGCCAGGCTCCAACCGAAAAAATCTGTTTCGTCCATTTAAGGATAATGGGCGTAAGATTACACGTACATCTTTCGCCCAGGTAAAGCTATCAGTTAGCGACCGCGTTCAGGCCACTCTGATCAACGGCAACGCCAGCACCCATGGTGGTGGAGAGGCTAACTTTCTTGATGTACACGCCTTTCGCTTGAGCTGGTTTGGCTTTTTTCAGCGCAATCAGCAAAGCTTCCAGGTTTTCTTTCAGTTTGTCAGCGTCGAAATCAACCTTACCGATGGTGGTGTGGATGATGCCGTTTTTGTCGTTACGGTAACGAACCTGACCAGCTTTCGCGTTTTTAACCGCTTCAGCAACGTTCGGCGTTACAGTACCCACTTTCGGGTTTGGCATCAGGCCACGCGGACCCAAAACCTGACCCAACTGGCCAACAACGCGCATTGCATCCGGAGAAGCAATAACCACGTCAAAGTTCATTTCGCCTTTCTTGATCTGGTCAGCCAGATCTTCCATACCTACCAGCTCTGCGCCAGCTGCTTTAGCAGCTTCAGCGTTTGCGCCTTGGGTAAATACGGCAACGCGAACGGAACGGCCAGTACCGTGCGGCAGTACAGTTGCGCCACGAACGTTCTGGTCAGATTTACGTGCGTCGATGCCCAGGTTTACGGCAACGTCAACGCTTTCAACAAACTTAGCAGTGGCCAGCTCTTTGAGCAGGGCTACAGCTTCGTTGATGTCATATTGTTTGGTAACATCAACTTTCTCACGGATCACGCGCATGCGCTTGGTCAGCTTAGCCATCTCTTAGTCCTCCACTACCAGGCCCATGGAACGAGCAGTACCCGCGATAGAACGCGCCATAGCGTCCACGTCGGCACCCGTCATGTCCGCCGCTTTGGTCTGGGCAATTTCCATAACCTGAGCGTGGGTCACTTTACCTACTTTGTCTTTGTTCGGCTTGCCAGAACCAGACTTGATACCAGCCGCTTTCTTCAGCAGAACGGCTGCCGGAGGCGTTTTGGTAACGAAGGTGAAGGAACGGTCGGAGTAAACGGTGATAACAACCGGGATCGGCAGACCTTTTTCCAGGTTTTCTGTTTTAGCATTGAATGCCTTACAGAATTCCATGATGTTCACACCTTGCTGACCCAGAGCAGGACCAACCGGCGGGCTCGGGTTAGCCATACCAGCTGCAACTTGCAGCTTGACGTAGGCTTGTACTTTCTTGGCCATTTAACTTTCCTCTAATGGGTAATAACGCCTTAAAAAGGCTCCCCGTGATTTTTGATTTTTTCAGATGCCATAGTACCTAAAAACAAAAGGCGCCAAATAATAGATTAATTTCGCGCCAGATACAAGAATTTCTTTACGAACGCCAGGCGGTATCAGCCCTTTTCCACCTGGCCGAAATCCAGCTCAACGGGCGTAGCACGTCCGAAGATGGAGACCGACACTTTCAGGCGGCTTTTCTCGTAATCCACTTCTTCCACCACACCGTTGAAATCGGCAAACGGGCCGTCGTTGACGCGCACCATTTCGCCCGGTTCGAACAGCGTTTTCGGACGCGGCTTATCACCCACCTGTTGCAGGCGGTTCATGATAGCGTCAACTTCTTTGTCGCTGATTGGCGCAGGACGATCGGACGTACCGCCGATAAAGCCCATCACACGCGGTACGCTACGCACCAAATGCCAGCTGGCGTCTTCCATTACCATCTGTACCAACACGTAGCCAGGGAAGAATTTGCGTTCGCTTTTACGACGTTGACCGCCACGAATCTCAACCACTTCCTCGGTCGGCACCATGACGTCGCCAAACAGCGCTTCCATGTTGTGCAATTTGATGTGTTCGCGCAGCGATTGTGCAACGCGGCCTTCAAAGCCGGAAAACGCCTGAACGACGTACCAACGTTTTTTTGGAGCTTCAGACATCTTAGAACCTCAGGCCTGTGATAAATGATATCAAACGGACCAGAATACCATCCAGCCCCCACAGAATCAGTGACATCACGGCAGTTACCGCGGCAACGATCAACGTGGTATGCAGCGTTTCCTGGCGGGTTGGCCAAATCACTTTACGAACTTCAGTGCGCGCTTCGCGGGCAAAGGTCACCGTTGCTTTGCCTTTGGCGGTTAACAGTGCAACACCGCCTGCGGCAGCAATCAGGATAACAACGGCCAATGCGCGAAGCGGCAGACTGTACCCGCGGTAGTAATAATTACCCACTATGGCAACAACGAGTAAAGCCGCCACAACCAGCCACTTGATCACTTCCAGGCCACGCCCACTACCCTGGGTCTCGGTATTTGCACTCATAAACCAACCTGTCACTCATGAATCAGACAAATAACTTTGCCCCGCAACGCAGGGCAAACCAAACCGACATGATGTTTCGCTCGCAGCGAAACTCGGCATTTACGCTGTAATCTACAGAGCCTATCTCACCACAGATTAGCAGGATTATACGCCACAATCCGTGATGAGATAGGTTCTACTGAGGGCAGCGTAGTAAAAGGGCATCAAATGATGCCCTTTTACTGCATGTTGAGTCAAATTTATCGGCGATTACG
>SMLE01000563.1_pt1 | contig 12586 bp, 13 predicted proteins | sample 2451431 | NCBI scaffold set ML178787.1 | reverse complement strand
TCCGAATTTACACCACCTTGACGGACTCTACCTATTGGCTGAAGACTATTTCTCACCAGATTTTATTGAAACACGTGAAAATATTCCGCGCGATATTGATTTATCTCGTTTTAGCAAGACGGACGGACAGTTGCCTGGGATCTACCATGTCGATGTTTTTCTAAACGAAAAATATATCGAGTCACGTGATATCTCCTTCGTCGGTAATATGAATGCATTGGCTCCGGTATTGACTCACGCAGATTTCGTGAAGTGGGGTGTTAAGCGCAATGCGAAACCTGACTGGATGACTATGGCAGAGACGGATAACGTAAAAATATCAGTTAGTTACTTACAGATAGCCAACTTAGTTTTCAGTTTGATAAAATGAGACTGGATCTTTACGTACCGCAGGAGTATATGCAGCGCGATCCACAAGGGGCTGTACCGTCTGAACTGTGGGATGATGGACTGAATATGCTGTTTATGAATTACAACGTCTCTGCCGCCAATAGCCACGGCAACGGGGACTCGCGTAATGACAGCTATTTGAATCTGCGCAGCGGGATCAACGTTGGTCCATGGCGGTTACGTAATTATTCAACCTATAACAAAAACGATGGTGCCGCGCAGTGGAGCACCATCAATACGTCATTAGAACGCAATATTAAGGTTCTGAAAAGCCAGTTCAGTATGGGCGATGGCTACACGCAGGCCGGCGTATTCGACAGCATCAACTTTCGCGGCGCGCAACTCTATTCGGATGACGCTATGCTGCCGGAAAGCGTACGCGGATTCGCTCCGGTGGTCCGCGGTATTGCGCAGAGCAACGCGCAGGTGACCATTCGTCAAGGTGGCAACATTATCTGGCAATCCTATGTTCCGCCAGGTCCGTTCGTCATTAACGATCTCTATCCAACTGCCGCCAGCGGCGATCTGGAGGTAGCGGTGCGCGAAGCTGATGGCTCGGTGCATCAGTTTATTCAGCCATTTTCAGCGGTGCCGGTCATGCAGCGTGAAGGTCAGTCGAAGTATTCGCTGGCGGCAGGGAAATATCGCGCGTCAAACAGTAGAGACAAGGAACCAGAATTCCTCCAAGCCACATTGAGCTACGGATTACCATGGGATACAACTGTCTACGGCGGTATGCTGGCATCGGGCGATTACCAGGCTGGCGCATTGGGCATCGGCAAAGGGTTTGGTGATTTCGGCTCACTCTCTTTTGATACGACCTTTGCCCATACGCAGATTCCGGACAAGACAGGAGAAGGTATTTCGCTGTGCGCGCAGTACGCTAAAGATTTTGCGTCGACGGGCACCTCAATGAGTTTGATGGGCTATCGCTATTCCTCTTCCGGCTTTCGCGATTTCCAGGAAGCGAACGGAGACGTGAATAAGTACCGCATCGCAAGCGACAATGTGCAGGAAGGCGTTAACTGGCGGTATGAGCGGAACAAACGTAGTAAAGCGCAGGTAACGCTGAACCAACGCCTCGGCAACTGGGGTAATGTGAATCTTTCCGTCTGGCAGCAGGACTACTGGGGCGGCGATACCGAGCGTAACGTCAACCTGAGTTACAATACCAGTATCAACCATATTACCTATGGCCTGAATTACAGCTACTCACGTGGCCCCTGGCAAAATGAGAACGATCATGTCGTCTCCTTTATGATGCAGATCCCATTCTCTCGCTTCCTGCCAGACAGTTGGATGACGGTATCCGGGAATAGCAATAAAAAAGGCGATACCACTTCTCAGGTGGGGCTATCCGGTTCAGCGCTGGAAGATAAAAACCTAAGTTGGAGCCTACAGCAAGGTCACAACAGCAGAGGTTCGGACGTAATGGGCAGCGCTTCGGCCAATTATAAAGGGCCACATGGTGAGTATCAGTTTGGCTATCACTACTCCCGCGACAATCGTCAGGTATCCGTCGGCGCGATGGGCTGAGTGGTGGTCCATCCTTATTGCATCTCCGCCACCCAGCCTCTTGGCGAAACGATGGCGCTGGTGAAAGCGGACAATGCAGGGGCAGTAAAGGTGGCGAATAACAGCGGTATCTATACCGACAGCAGAAGCTTTGCCGTTGTGCCGTATGTTACGCCGTATCGGCAGAACAGCCTGTCTCTGGATACTGCATCGCTGAACAGCAACACCGATGTGCTGAATGACACGCTCACTGTCATACCCACCAAAGGGGCGCTGTCGCTTGCTGATTTCCCAACAGTCACTGGCTACAAAATTATGTTGCAGTTAACCGGGAAGGAGATCCCCTTTGGCGCGACGGCAAGCATCAAAAATCACAGCAATGTTCCTGAAGGCATTGTTGACGATCGCAAGCGTGTTTGGCTCAACGGGGCCCCAGAATACGGAGCGGTGGAAGTGAGCTGGGCCGGGGGAAGCTGTCAGGCAACCTATCAGTTAATGCAAATTTCTGACAAAACACATAACGTCTCAGCGCAATGCAATTGAGCCGGAGAGAACGAAAATGTATCGCCTTTTATTAAGTTTAGTTTTAGCTGCGCTGGGTCTGTTTTCACAAACAGCGCTGGCGTGGAATTGCACGACAGTGACCCCGTCGACCACCGTATCGCCGCAGAATCTTACCATTTCGCGGGATCTGCCTGTTGGTGCAGTTATTGGCACACAGATTGTGACGCCGACGATTAACGCGTTTAGCTGTTTGAACTCTGACGAAGGCATTATTACCAATCAGACTCTAGGCGTTAAGGCGAGCGGCACATTTGATTCCATGTTGAATGGTCGACGAATCTATAAAACCAATGTCGATGGTATTGGCTATGCCATTTCCGGCGCAACGACAGCATGTGCCGAAGGGAATGCTGCCGTTACGGGCAGTAATACGATGCTCGGCGACAGTAACACCGCCATACTCTGCCAGAATACAAGCGAAATGATAACTCCCATGTTGAATGGTTCAGTCACCGTAACGTTTTATAAAACGGCACCAGAAACCGGATCCGGGACAATAATGTCACAAAAGGTCGGCGCATTGGTGCTGTTGAACAATAGTCTCTTATGGAAAAATCCGGAGGCTAGCGTCAATATCAACGCCTTCACGATCACGACACCGGCCTGTAAGCTGACGACGGCATCGATTGCTGTTGATATGAAAGAGGTGGATAAAAAAGAGTTTAATGGCAAAGATTCCACTCCGGGGGATGCCCATACTCAGTCCTTCAACCTGCCGATGATCTGCAATGCCGGAACCCAGGTCAGCGTGAAGATGGAAGGCGATATCTATGATGCCACCAGAGGTGTGTTCAATACCACCAGCGGTAATAACGCCGCTACAGGCGTTGGGATCCAGTTACTTTATAATAACCAGCCAATGGCGTTGGGTTCCGATGTGGCGATCGGCACTTCCTCTGCGGGGGTCAGATTTACTGTGCCGCTTAAGGCACGCTATTACCAGACTGGCGATCGTATTACCACCGGGACGGCGAATGGGATGTTGTCGTTCACTATGACCTATCAGTAGCTCTGAAAATTAATGAACTAACACAGCAAAAGAGATGCTCTAATAGTTTGTCCAGGAACGGAAGCCTTTAATCACTAGCTTAACGATGGCGAAAGGCTGTGTGGGGAAGCGGTGCTGAGTATCAGAAGATGGGTGCATACGTCTTACTGTGTCTGGTCAATCGTGATCCCAATGCAGGGAAACCTGAGCACAGTGTATCATTGAAAGCCGGTGTCATCGACACCGGCTTACGGGGAGTGAATACCGCTTAGGCAGCATACCCGCCGATCTTAACCTGCAAAAAGGCGCGCCACGCATCGATATTGCCGAGAAATTCGACCGTCTGGACAATTTCTCTGTTACCGTCGGCGGTTTCCAGCACAAAGGTGGGGAAGCCGTGTCCGCCCACTTTCGCCAACAATGCGCGGCTCTCCTTGAAATGGTGCTCCAGGCCATCGGCGTTAACGAAGGCATACTCATTGGCAAAGGCAACGGAGTCCAGCCCGATTTCACTGGCATACTGTATCAATACATCGACATCAGCGATTTTTCTGCCCTGTTCGTAATGCGCACGTTGCACATGGTGCAGCATCTCATAGCCTTTGTTAGCCATACGTTCTGCCGCGATGGCGGCTGCCGTCAGCGGTGCAGAGTCCAGTACGACGCTGGTATCGCGCAGCAGCTTATCGAAGTAAGGCTGGCCAAAAGGCTGGCCGGTCAGTTCTGCGATACGCTGGTCATGAGGCAACACGTAGTCATGCCACTGCGGGGTGACTTGACGGCGGTTGCTGCCCGTCATCATTCCGCCACCGTGCAGCACCATATTGACGCCTGGCATTGCATGCGCAGCCTGCGCCAGTGGCGCGGCACCGTAGCACCAGCCACACAGCGGGTCATAAAGATAGTGTAGGGTTACTGCGGCCATTTCATTTCACCTTTAAGCACTTTGGCACTCAGTTCCAGGCTGGACTCTTCGTGCAGGTCGGGGTACTGCTTTTTCATGGTATCGATCAGCGCAGCAGAATCTTTACTGGTAGCCAGCGCTTTTTCCAGCGTGTTCAGGTATTGCAGGCTGAACGTGACGCTGCTCAGGCTGTAATCCATCGGCGGTAGGAAGTGACCCGGTACCACTTGTTTCGGTTTTAACTGCTCAATCTGTTGTAACGTCTGACGCCAGTCAGCGCGAGATTGCGGCGTTTGGGTATCGGCAATCCACAGGTGGATATTCGCGGAAACTGGAATCCCTCCCACCACGGTGCTCATCGACGGGATCCACACAAAAGTGCGATCCGGCGTAGGCCCTGTCAGACCTTTCACTTCCAACTTCTGACCGTCAACGGTGAAGCTGTCACCCTTCAATGGCGTTGGCACGATAATCTTTTGCGGTGCATTCTCTTTCATGATCGGGCCCCAGTAGGCGACTTTACCCGCCTGGCTGGCTTCGATCGCCGCGATGGTTGCCGGGGTGGCAATCACTTTTGCGTTTGGGAAGGCGGCCTTGATCACATCCAGACCGAAATAATAGTCCGGATCGGAATGGCTGATATAAATGGTTTTCAGCGGCTTGCCAGTGGCTTTAATGCGACCCACCAACGTTTGCGCGTCGTTACGTTGGAACTGAGCGTCAATCAGTGCCACTTCATGTTCACCAACAATCAGCGCGGATGATACCGGGAAAATACTGGCTTCACCGGGGTTAAAAACTTCAAGTTTCAACGGAGAGGCGGCGTGAGCCACGGTAGTCATGCTCAGGATGGCGGCAGCAACCAGCGTTAAGGTAGATTTTTTCATAGCAGAAATTCCATTCATTATTCGTTAAAAGTTCGATTCGTTTAAAAGTACGCAACGGGGGCTATCTTAAGTTGCAATTATCGTAACAAAAATGGCTAAATGGTGGCTTCTCTGTTGCATAAATCGAGCTAATCATGGATCGCATCACTGCTGCTGAAGTGTTTGTCGCTATTGTTGAGCGGGGGAGCATGAGCGCTGCCGCTGAGCTATTGGATATGTCGCGCGCTATGGTGAGCCGCTACCTGAATGAAATGGAAACCTGGGCGCAGGCTCGTTTGCTGCATCGCACCACGCGTAAATTGAGTTTAACCGATGCGGGGGAGAAAACCTTGCAACGCTGTCGTGATATGTTGGCGCTGGCGGGAGATATGCGGGTGGAAAATGCCTCGGATGTGGCGTCTATCGGCGGACTGCTGCGTGTCAGCTGCTCGCAATCCCTTGGACAAACGGCGCTGGGGGTGGCGGTCACGGCATTTTTGCAACGCCATCCGCGCGTGGCGGTGGATATGCAGATGAATAACCGTGCGATCAATCTGGTAGAAGATCGCATTGATCTGGCCCTGCGTATCACCAATGCACTCGATCCCAGCCTGATTGCTCGCCCGCTCGGCCAGTGTGCCTCCGTGCTGTGCGCTGCGCCCGCTTACCTGGCAAAACAGGGAATGCCGCGTCAATTGAGCGATCTTTCGCTGCACAACTGTCTGACCTACACCTACTTTGGCAAAAGCCTGTGGAATTTTACTCATGAAAATGAGCCGGTTACCGTGCCCGTGAGCGGCAATCTGAGCGGCAACGAATCGCTGGTACTGCTATCCAGCGCGCTGGAAGGTGCGGGCATCACGCTGCAACCGCGCTACTCGGTTCAACGCTATCTTGCCAGCGGCGCGCTGGTGCAGCTGCTGACAGAGTACCGACCGCAGGATATGGGTATCTACGGCATCTACGCGTCTCGTCAACATATGCCGCCTGCACTGCGTGCGTTGCTGGACTTCTTGGTACACTGGTTCGCCCATGCGCCGCGCTGGCAGGCGCTGCAAGCGGAATAGTGAGCCACTCAGCGCACCAGCACTACCTCCAACTGCTCGGCAATGCCTGCCGTATAGCGCGTTAGATGGGCGATCACGGTATCCACCAGCGCGGAGGCTGGGCGGTGCAGTGGGCGAATCAGGCTGACGGTAAAAGGCACCGCGATGCTGAACGGGCGCACCACCACGCCGGAGGCCGCGTAATCCAAAGCGGTGAGCGGGTTGACGATAGAAATGCCGACACCGGCGCGCACCATGGCGCATACTGATGCTGCGCTGTGGGTTTCCAGCACCATATCACGCGCTATCCCGGCGCTATCAAACAGTTTGTCCAGCAGTTGGCGATAGCTATCGCTGCTTGAAAGGCTGATAAATCGCTCATGGCGAAAATCTTCTGGCGTCAGTATCTGACGCGCGGCTAAACGGTGCTGTGTGGGCAGCACGCACACTTCTTTCAACGTCAGCAGGGTATGGCGCTCGGTGCCTGCGGGTGTCACGCTGTTCTCCGTTAACCCCAGATCGTGGCGCTGCGCTGACAGCCACTCTTCCAGCAGCGGTGATTCCTGAGGGATGACGTGCAGGCTGAGTGAGGGATAACTGTCCAGCAACGGTTTGCATACGTTAGGAAGCAGGGACTGAGAAAATACCGGCAGGCAGGCGATAGAAAGCTGTGCCTGTTCAAAACGTCGAATGTCGCGCGCGGCATTGATGATGCGATCCAACCCGTAGTAGGAGCGTTGCACCTCTTCGAACAGTTGCAACCCCTGCGCCGTCGGGTGAAGTCGGCCGCGTACCCGCTCGAACAATGGCATTTGCACCAGATGCTCGAAGCGTGCCAGCTCACGGCTTACGGTGGGTTGCGAGGTATTGAGCAACGCGGCGGCCTCGGTGAGGTTACCGGTGGTCATGACGGCATGAAAAATTTCAATGTGGCGCAGTGAAATGGTCGGCATCGTGGCCTCGGTCGTGGTTGCCTCGCTAACCAATATCATAAATGAATAGCTTGGCCGGAATTTATTTATTTTTTCACCAAATGCGGAGGGAATCGCGCTTGGTGGTTGTTCAATCAATCGCGAAGCACATTTTCTGCGGTTAATGTCACATGACGGTAATGTTATCACTGTGGTTCACAGCCTCTGAATGGATGAAGCCATGAGGCTGAACTATCATCGGGTTACTGCGCTTCATGCAGGCGCATTTCACCAGAATTAAACACCGATATCGCGCAATGTGCACCATGACGGGGAATGTCGAGCTTGGCCCGATGGGTATGTTCTCGTCCCACCTTGCGCTGACATGCGGTTGTCATACACCGGACATATAACTTTCATCCCGCTGTGCTGAATTGGCGTAGTTATTGCTGGCTAAGACCAGCGTCTCGAACCTATGAAATCAGGAGCATCATGATGAAGAAATTGTTGCCTTCCGTGTTAATCAGTAGCGCACTGTTCTCCTCAATCGCTTTTGTTTCCGCCCCAGTGTTGGCACAGGATCTGGTTGCGTTGGAAAAAGCTGCACGGGGTGAAGGCGCGGTAAACCGCGTAGGGATGCCGGACAGCTGCCTAATCTGCGTAAAGGTGTGATGATCGCGGTGTTGCTCTCGTTCTCTTTCCTGATTGGCGAGTTTGTGTTTGCCAACTTGCTGGTAGGGACCCGTTTTGAAACGTTGCAGGTGTATCTCTACAACAAACGTAATGACAGTGGGCACTTTACCAGTGCGCTGGTGATCTCCTATTTCCTCGTCGTGCTGCTGGTGACCTGGCTGGCCAATATTCTTAACCGGGAGAAATCCTGATATGCCCTATCTCGATGTAAAACAGCTCAATAAACACTACGGGCCAACCAAGGTGTTTCACAATATCGATTTCTCAGCGGCGGAAGGGGAGTTTGTTACCGTGTTGGGGCCGAGCGGCTGCGGCAAATCGACGCTGTTGCGTTGTCTGGCGGGCCTGACGCCCGTGGACAGCGGACAGATTCTGTTACAGGGGCAGGATATTGTGCCAGTGTCTCCGCAAAAGCGCGGCATATGGTATGGTGTTCCAGAACTACGCGCTGTTTCCCAACATGACGGCGGAAGGGAACGTGGCTTTCGGGTTAAAAATGCAGAAGCTTGGCGCAGGGGAGATTCGCCAGCGCGTGGCGCTGGCGCGCTCGTTGGTCACGCGCCCGCGTTTACTGTTACTGGATGAGCCCCTTTCCGCACTGGATGCGCGTATTCGCCGCCATCTGCGCGAACAAATCCGTCGCATTCAACGTGAACTGAACCTGACCGCTATCTTTGTTACCCACGATCAGGAAGAGGCGTTGACGCTCTCCGATCGTATCGTGCTGATGAACAACGGGGAAATCGTACAAGATGGCGATGCGGTGTCGCTGTATACCCAGCCTGCCAATCTGTTTGCCGCCAGCTTTATCGGCAGCTATAACCTGCTGAGTGCCGCGCAGGCGCAACAGTTGACGGGAGAACACTTCACCGGTCAGGTGGCACTTCGCCCTGAATCCATCACGCTGGGTGCGCCTGAACAGGGTATCGCCGGGAAGATCCTTAACCACAGCCTGTTAGGGAACGTGGTGCGATACCGTATCGTGGTTAACGGCGTGGAGCTGGCTGTCGATGTACTGAACCGTGCACCGGGCGATTTGTACCACGCGGGCTGCATAGTGGGCGTGCATATTACGGCTGACGCGCTGCGTGAAGTGGCCTAGCTAATCCATATCATGGATGAATAGAATATGCGAAAATCGATATTTTTTTAAATCGTTGCAGCCCGTTACCGTGTGGTCATTGCTCCCCTTTTGTTGCACGGAAATCCTATGCCGCACGATCTGAATGACCTTACTCACGCGCTTAACGCGCATAGTCTGCGTGAATTACCCGCTCGTTTTGGATGCCCAGTGTGGGCCTATGATGCGCACACCATCGTGGCGCGTATTGCACAACTCCGTCAGTTTGACACCATCCGCTTCGCGCAAAAAGCCTGCTCCAACACGCATATTCTGCGCTTGATGCGCGCACAAGGTGTAAAAGTGGATTCGGTATCGCTGGGGGAAATTGAGCGCGCCCTGGTGGCCGGGTTTGTGCCGGGTACGGCAGATCACGAGATTGTGTTCACCGCCGACATGCTGGATATGCCGACGCTGGCGCGTGTGGTGGAACTGAATATTCCGGTTAATGCCGGTTCAGTGGATATGCTGGCCCAACTGGGGGCAGCTCAGCCGGGTCACCCGGTGTGGCTGCGCGTCAATCCGGGATTTGGTCACGGCCATAGCCAGAAAACCAACACCGGCGGTGAGAACAGCAAACACGGTATCTGGTATGCCGATTTACCGCTGGCGCTGGCGCAAATCCAACGCTACTCCCTGAAGTTGGTCGGCATTCATATGCATATCGGCTCCGGCGTGGACTACGGTCATCTGGAGCAGGTGTGTGATGCCATGGTGCGTCAGGTGGTTGAGTTTGGTCAGGATGTTGAAGCGATTTCCGCTGGCGGCGGGCTTTCCATTCCTTATCGCGTGGGTGAGCCGGTGATCGATACCGAGCACTACTTTGGCCTGTGGCACGCAGCGCGTCAGCGTATTGAGACAGACCTTGGCCACCCGGTGACACTGGAAATCGAACCGGGACGTTTTCTGGTGGCGGAGTCTGGTGTGTTGGTGGCGCAGGTGCGTGCGGTCAAAAACATGGGCAGCCGCCACTTCGTGTTGGTGGATGCCGGGTTTAACGATCTGATGCGCCCCGCCATGTACGGCAGCTATCACCATATTTCGTTGTTGCCGGCAGATGAGCGTTCTCTTGCTGGCGCACCGTTGCGCGATACCGTAGTAGCAGGGCCATTGTGTGAATCCGGTGATGTGTTTACGCAACAGGCTGGCGGTGGCGTGGAAACGGTGGCGTTACCTGCGGTACAGGTTGGCGATTATCTGGTGTTCCACGACACCGGGGCTTACGGTGCCTCCATGTCCTCCAACTACAACAGCCGCCCACTGCTGCCGGAAGTGCTGTTCGAAAATGGCGAAGCACGCTTGATTCGCCGCCGCCAAACCATTGAAGTGTTACTGGCGCTCGAAGCGCTGTAACCGCGTGGTATTGAGGTCTCGGATGACGCCACTCTAAGCCGCAGGGATGCGGCCCAGACCGCTGACGAAGTTCGTTGTTAGGTGACGTGCGGCGATGGGGTCGTAGCGGCGTAAGCCGCCGGAGCGCCCCTCGTCGTGATTCGCCGGGAAACCCGGACATACCGAAAAGGAACTTTAGCCGCAGGAATGCGGCTCCTCTCCCCTGCAATGTGATAAACCTCTCGCTTTCTTGTTCCGCAACACAAAAATATTTATATAAATGCCCAATTTTTTCGTGTTGCAACACATAGGTTATTTTATTGCCAAGTCATAGAATAATTCTCAATCCATAAGAGCATGTGATAAGGAATTATTTATCGATTCTAATCTTTTCCAAAAAAAACGATTTAGAACGGCATGATTTATTACCACATTAAATAATGCAGATTCCACCAGGAATGAATTTGCATTAGCACCCTATTGTCGAAGACATATAAAATATAAGAGGTCTCATTATGCATACCATAGAACCCTTGGCATGGTACGGGGCGTTGATTGGTCTTTTTATTGCCATTGCGCTCATCCTGAAAAAAATTAATCCGGTGTACTCCTTGTTCCTCGGTGCCATTCTCGGTGCGGTGATCGGCGGTGGCAACCTTGAGCAGACCATCGGACTGCTGACATCAGGCACGCAGAGCGTGATGGGCACGGTGATCCGCGTGCTGGCAGCCGGTGTACTGGCTGGTGTGATGATGGAGTCGGGCGCGGCAGAAACTATCGCCCAGGCCATTGTGAGGAAGATGGGGGAGAGCAAAGCGATTTTAGCGCTGGCGCTGGCCACCATGATCATTACCGCAGTGGGCGTATTTATCCCCGTCGCAGTATTAATTGTTGCACCCATTGCGTTATCGGTGGGTAATAAAATGGGGATTTCCAAACTGGCATTATTACTGGCGCTTTCCGGCGGCGGTAAAGCCGGTAATATTATATCGCCGAACCCCAATACCATTGCGGCAGCAAACGGTTTTCACCTGAATTTAAGCGATGTAATGATCGCCGGTTTTATTCCAGCCGTATTCGGTTTGATTATTACTGTCGTTGTCGCTTCGATGTTGAAAAATAAAGGGATCATGGTAAGTGGTGAAGAAGTTGCCGCTGCTTATGGCACCCAGAGCGCGAAAAATGACAAAACCTATCCAACGCTGGGTAAGGCTATCGTCGCGCCAGCGGTTGCCGTTATCTTATTGATGATTAACCCGATTGGTTCCATTTTCCACATCAGCGCGCTGACCGCGTTCAAGCTGGATGCGATGTATGTACTGCCGATCGCCGGTATCGTTGGGCTGATTGCCATGGGGCAAAAGCACAAGGTGATTGCCTATACCGCTTCAGGTCTGGAAAAAATGACCGCTACCGTACTGATCCTGATTGGTGCTGGTGCGATTGCGGGCCTGATTGCCGCATCCAATCTGTCGGCTCAGGTGGTGCAACTAATTAACGTCATGGGCATTTCCGGCACCTTCCTGGCACCGATCTCCGGTATTTTGATGGCGGCAGCCACGGCTTCCACCTCCACCGGGACCATTCTGGCGACCGGTACCTTCGGTAACGCCATCGCCACTATCGGCATTGCGCCGATTGCCTCTGCGGTCATGGTACACACCGGGGCCACCGTTATCGACTCCTTGCCGCAGGGCAACTATTTCCACGTTACAGCGCAGAGCATGAACATCACCATTAGACAGCGTATGGGCTTGCTGCCTTACGAAGCGATTGTCGGCGGTACCATGACCCTCGTCGCTACCGTGCTGTACGGCTTTATTCTTTAGTTTGAGGCAACCCACAATGAAAAAAGAAACGTTTGTATTAGCGCCCGATTCATTTAAAGAGAGCATGACGGCGAAAGAAGTGTGTAACTCGATGGAAAAAGGGTTGCGTAAGGTATTCCCCGAAGCGAATTTCGTGCACGTTCCGATGGCAGACGGCGGTGAAGGCACCACCCAGTCGCTGATTGATGCCACCGGAGGCACACTGTATGCGTTGAACGCGACCGGACCGTTGGGAGAAACGGTTGAGGCCAGCTACGGCATCATGGGTGTAAAACAGCGTGCAAAAGTGAGCAGGTTTCCGGGGTGATCAGCGTCCAAATTTGACCACCCCGGGTATATGTAACACTCCTCCTTTTTGGGGGAGTAACCTGGAATGCTAATTATGGAAACTATCGCCAAGATACGCCGTCGCCATCTCGTCAGCGGTG
>SMLE01000132.1_pt1 | contig 12598 bp, 12 predicted proteins | sample 2451431 | NCBI scaffold set ML178787.1 | reverse complement strand
GATCTGATCCTGTTTCACGCCGAAAGTTCGATTTATTCAACAAAGCCAATAGAAAATAAAAATGTCTCTATTTGCATTTTTGATTCTTTGTGGGACACTATAGCTCTTGTTGAGCGTGCTGATTTAGTTATCTCTGTAGATACAGCAATTGTGCACATCGCTTGTGCGCTTAATAAAAAAATAGTGAGCATTTATTTCTCTCAACTAATTGATGATAATAAAAATTATCATGGAAACAAAATATTTGCGCCAATAGATATAGATATAGATAATAGAGCTCGCCAACTAATTTTTGATACATGCCATAATGGAATAAATATATCTAATATATCTAAAAATGCGCTATCTTTGTTAAGCAAGTAATTATCTATAGATTATTCTTTTTAATAAAGCCTCTTGCGAGGCTCACCGTTTTTCTCGGCCAATCACTTTATCATCCTCCACACGGGACAGGAAGCCGGATCGACTACCGTACTCAGGATGTGCAGCGACAAACTGATCGATACGGCGGATTAGCATAGAAGGAAGCGTGACGTTGATTTTTTCCGCTTTTCCCATCAACCGGGTAACGTCCACATCAACCAGCGCCCACACCACGCCAGCATACTCGGGATCGGCAAGCCAGTTTTCCACGCGGGTCGCTTCTGGCAACGATTCGCAATCTTCCAAAAGTAAAGAAAAGGCGTGACGCTGGCGTGTCGTACTTTGCCAGGTTGTGACGTGATGTTCCGTACTAATGCCAAGGAAGGCAAGTTACTTGCTCCTTTAACACATATCTGATGACGTGTACTATATATAAGGACTTACCAGCGGGGCGAGGTAGGTACATTTTGATTGCTGTACATCTTGATGTACATAGTTTGCAGGGTGGAGCAAACATTTCCTTGTAAGTTGCTGGTAAAATTAAATAATATTGTTTTGTATGTGATCTTTCGTGTGGGTCACCACTGCGAATAAGGGAACTAGAATGCCTGTTATTACGCTTCCTGATGGAAGTCAGCGTCAATACGATCGTGCTGTTTCTCCTCTTGATGTGGCACTGGATATTGGTCCGGGTCTGGCGAAAGCCTGTATCGCGGGCCGCGTCAACGGTGAACTGGTGGATGCCAGCGATCTGATCGACGCTGATGCACAATTGGCGATTATTACCGCCAAGGATCAAGAGGGGCTGGAGATCCTTCGCCACTCTTGTGCGCATCTGTTGGGACACGCCATCAAGCAACTGTGGCCGGATACCAAAATGGCGATCGGCCCGGTCATCGACAATGGTTTTTACTATGACGTTGATTTGGATCGCACGCTGACGCAGGAAGATATCGATCTGCTTGAAAAGCGCATGCATGAACTGGCCGACAAAGATTACGACGTCATCAAGAAAAAGGTCAGTTGGCAGGAAGCGCGTGATGCCTTCGCCGCGCGCGGCGAGACCTATAAGGTCGCCATTCTGGATGAAAACATCAGCCACGACGATCGTCCCGGCCTGTATCACCACGAAGAATATGTCGACATGTGCCGTGGTCCGCATGTGCCCAACATGCGTTTCTGCCATCATTTCAAATTGCAGAAAACCTCGGGTGCCTACTGGCGCGGCGACAGCAAAAACAAAATGTTGCAGCGTATCTACGGTACCGCCTGGGCAGATAAAAAGCAGTTGGGTGCCTATTTGCAGCGTCTGGAAGAAGCCGCCAAGCGCGATCACCGCAAAATTGGCAAACAGCTCGACCTGTACCATATGCAGGAAGAAGCGCCGGGCATGGTGTTCTGGCACAACGACGGCTGGACGGTATTCCGCGAACTGGAAGCCTTTGTGCGCATGAAGCTCAAAGAGTACCAGTATCAGGAAGTGAAAGGGCCCTTTATGATGGACCGCGTGCTGTGGGAAAAAACCGGGCACTGGGAAAACTACAAAGAAGCCATGTTCACCACCTCGTCAGAGAACCGGGAATATTGCATCAAGCCGATGAACTGCCCGGGGCATGTGCAGATCTTTAATCAGGGTTTGAAATCATACCGTGATTTGCCGCTGCGCATGGCCGAATTCGGCAGTTGCCACCGTAACGAACCGTCGGGCTCCCTGCACGGGTTGATGCGTGTGCGCGGATTTACGCAGGATGACGCCCATATCTTCTGTACCGAAGAACAAGTGCGTGCCGAAGTGAATAGCTGCATCAAGATGGTGTACGACATGTACAGCACCTTCGGCTTTGAAAAAATTGTGGTTAAGCTTTCCACTCGCCCTGAAAAGCGCATCGGCAGCGATGAGATGTGGGATCGCGCTGAGCACGATTTGGCGGCGGCACTGACCGAGAACGACATTGCGTTTGATTATCAGCCGGGTGAAGGGGCGTTCTATGGTCCGAAAATTGAATTTACTTTGCACGATTGTTTGGATCGCGCTTGGCAATGTGGTACGGTACAGCTCGACTTTTCACTGCCGGGCCGTTTAAACGCCTCTTATGTGGGCGAAAGCAACGAGCGTCAGGTGCCGGTGATGATTCACCGCGCCATCTTGGGGTCCATGGAGCGCTTCATCGGTATTCTTACCGAGGAGTTCGCCGGATTCTTCCCAACCTGGTTGGCACCGGTGCAAGCTGTGGTGATGAATATCACCGACGGACAGTCCGAATATGTCAGTGAATTGACACGAAAACTGCAAGATGCAGGCATTCGTGTAAAAGCGGACTTGAGAAATGAGAAAATAGGCTTTAAAATCCGCGAGCACACTTTACGACGTGTTCCCTATATGCTTGTTTGCGGTGATAAAGAGGTGGAAGCGGGCAAAGTGGCCGTTCGCACCCGTCGCGGCAAAGATTTGGGAAGCATCGACGTTAACGAAGTGATCAAGCAGCTGCAACAAGAAATTCGCAGCCGTAGTCTTCATCAGTTGGAGGAATAAGGTATAAAAGGCGGAAAACGAGTTCAACCGGCGCGTCCTAATCGCATCAATAGAGAAATTCGCGCGCAAGAGGTACGTCTAACAGGCGTCGATGGCGAGCAGATTGGCATTGTCAGTCTGAATGAAGCGTTAGAGAAAGCCGAGGAAGCAGGTGTTGATTTAGTTGAAATCAGTCCTAACGCCGAGCCGCCGGTTTGCCGAATCATGGATTACGGCAAGTTCCTCTACGAGAAGAGTAAGGCCACCAAGGAACAGAAGAAGAAACAAAAAGTTATCCAGGTTAAGGAAATCAAATTCCGTCCTGGTACCAATGATGGCGACTATCAGGTCAAACTACGCAACCTGATTCGCTTTCTGGAAGACGGTGACAAGGCCAAAATCACCCTGCGTTTTCGTGGACGTGAAATGGCGCACCAACAGATTGGTATCGAAGTGCTTAACCGCGTTCGTGACGATCTGAGTGAACTGGCAGTGGTCGAATCCTTCCCTACGAAGATCGAAGGCCGCCAGATGATCATGGTGCTCGCACCGAAGAAGAAACAGTAAGGCATTCAAGTAATAGAACCCATGCGGTGTCCGCATCGCGCGGGTTTTGTTCGCCTTAGCTGATTCGTTATATCAACAATGCGAAGTGGAAATTAACATGCCAAAAATCAAAACAGTACGTGGCGCCGCTAAACGCTTTAAAAAGACCGCCAAAGGTGGTTTTAAGCGTAAGCATGCTAACCTGCGTCATATTCTGACCAAAAAAGCGACTAAACGTAAACGTCACCTGCGTCCGAAGGGTATGGTCTCCAAAGGAGATCTGGGCCTCGTTATCGCATGTCTGCCGTACGCATAAGTAACCTTTTTGAATCAAGAATAAGACTTTAGGAGAGAGCATATGGCTCGCGTAAAACGTGGTGTGGTTGCTCGTGCACGTCACAAGAAAATTCTGAAACAAGCGAAAGGTTACTACGGTGCCCGTTCGCGCGTTTATCGTGTTGCCTTCCAGGCAGTAATCAAAGCTGGTCAGTACGCTTACCGCGACCGTCGTCAACGTAAACGTCAATTCCGCCAGCTGTGGATTGCACGTATCAATGCTGCAGCTCGCCAAAATGGCTTGTCTTACAGCAAATTCATCAACGGCCTGAAAAAAGCCTCTGTTGAAATCGACCGTAAGATTCTTGCTGATATCGCCGTATTCGACAAAGTGGCATTCTCTGCACTGGTTGAAAAAGCGAAAGCAGCCCTGGCGTAAGTTAGTGGAAAGAGGGAGCGTTGCTCCCTCTTTTCGTTTAAGGAGCAATCAGAGTGTCCTTTCTGTCACATTGAGCGATATCCGTAACGGTTGTGATTGACTTTTTATCCGGGTCGATTTCCAATAAGACCGTGCTGTTGGTAGTAACATTTTTACCGTAAAAGTGCCCGCCGATAGGCTGTTGGCGATAAACATCGACACTGATGACGCGCAAGCGTATTGACATTAAGGTAACGCAAGTATGACTACTGCTATTTTCCGTTTCTTTTTTTACTTTAGCGCCTGATCTCAGGAGGCTTTGCGCGTAAGAAAAGAAACGAAAATAGCGCTTGAAGCCTCCCGCCGGGAGGCTTTTTTATTTGCGTTTGGTTCTAATCATGATAACTGGCCATACAGGCAGAAGAAGAGGAATGCAATGCCACATCTCGCAGAGCTGGTAGCGAATGCCAGAACAGCCATAGACGCGGCTCAGGATATTGCGACGCTGGATAATGTGCGTGTCGAATACCTGGGCAAAAAAGGGCATTTAACCCTGCAAATGACATCGCTACGCGATTTGCCCGCAGACGAACGCCCTGCGGCGGGTGCAGTCATCAAGCAGGCGAAGCAGGATGTGCAAGAAGCGCTGAACGTCCGCAAACAAACGTTGGAGTCGGCGGTGCTGAACGCTCGTCTGGCAGAAGAAACCATCGATGTTTCCCTGCCGGGACGCACCATGGAAAACGGCGGTTTGCATCCGGTCACTCGTACCATCGATCGTATCGAAACCTTCTTCGGTGAGTTGGGGTTCTCGGTAGCCACTGGGCCGGAAATCGAAGATGCTTATTACAACTTCGATGCGTTGAATATTCCGGGGCACCACCCTGCGCGTGCCGATCATGACACCTTTTGGTTTGATGCGACGCGTTTGCTGCGTACCCAAACTTCGGGGGTGCAAATTCGCACGATGGAAAAACAGCAGCCGCCGATCCGCATCATCGCGCCAGGCCGCGTCTATCGTAACGATTACGACAAAACCCATACGCCGATGTTCCATCAAATGGAAGGTCTGATCGTGGATAAAAACATCAGCTTTACCAACCTGAAAGGCACGCTGCACGATTTCCTGCGTAACTTCTTTGAAGAAGATTTGCAGGTGCGCTTCCGCCCGTCCTATTTCCCGTTTACTGAACCGTCCGCAGAAGTGGATGTGATGGGTAAAAACGGCAAATGGCTTGAAGTGCTGGGCTGCGGCATGGTGCACCCTAACGTATTACGTAACGTTGGCATCGATCCGGAAGTGTACTCCGGTTTCGCGTTTGGTATGGGGATGGAGCGTCTGACCATGTTGCGCTATGGCGTAACTGATTTGCGCGCATTCTTCGAAAACGATCTTCGCTTCCTCAAACAGTTTAAGTAAGGCGGGTCAGCATTATGACATTCAGTGAACATTGGCTGCGCGAGTGGGTTAATCCGGCGATCAGCAGTGACGAACTGTCAGAACAAATTACCATGGCCGGCCTGGAAGTGGATGGCGTTGAGGCAGTTGCGGGGGCGTTTCATGGTGTGGTCGTCGGCGAAGTCGTTGAATGCGGCCAGTATCCCAATGCCGATAAGCTGCGCGTTACCAAAGTTAACGTAGGCGGTGAACGTCTGCTGGATATCGTGTGTGGCGCACCCAACTGCCGTCAGGGGCTGCGCGTTGCTGTTGCAACGATTGGTGCTGTGCTGCCGGGCGATTTCAAAATCAAGGCCGCCAAGCTGCGTGGTGAACCTTCTGAAGGGATGTTGTGCTCGTTTTCCGAATTGGGCATTTCTGAAGACCACAGCGGCATTATCGAATTGCCGCTCGATGCGCCGATCGGCACTGACATCCGTGCCTATCTCGGGCTGGATGATAACGCCATTGAAATCAGCGTGACGCCTAACCGTGCCGACTGCTTGAGTATCATTGGTGTAGCCCGTGATGTTGCGGTGCTGAACCAACTGCCGCTGACGGCACCGGATATTACGCCGGTCGCCGCAACGGTTTCCGATACTTTCCCGATCCGCGTAGAGGCGTCTGACGCTTGTCCGCGCTATCTGGGACGCGTGGTGAAAGGTATTGATGTGAAGGCGGCAACGCCGCTGTGGATGCGCGAGAAGTTGCGTCGTTGCGGTATCCGCTCAATCGATGCCGTGGTGGATGTGACCAACTACGTGCTGCTGGAGTTAGGGCAGCCGATGCACGCTTTCGATCTGGAGCGCTTAGACGGCGGTATTGTGGTGCGTCTGGCACAAGACGGTGAAACCCTGACGCTGCTGGATGGTAATGAAGCGACATTGAATGCTGACACCCTGGTCATTGCCGATCACAACAAAGCGCTGGCAATGGGCGGTATTTTCGGCGGTGAACACTCTGGGGTTAACGGTGAAACCCGTAACGTGCTGCTCGAGTGTGCCTATTTCAATCCGCTGGCAATCACCGGGCGTGCGCGCCGTCACGGCTTGCATACCGATGCCTCGCACCGTTACGAACGTGGTGTCGATCCTGCGTTGCAATACAACGCGATGGAACGTGCGACCCAACTGCTGCTGAGTATTTGCGGTGGTAATGCCGGGCCGGTGATTGATGTGACCAATGACGCTCATTTACCTGTCTGTGCAACCATTACGCTGCGCAGAGAAAAATTGGACCGTTTGATTGGGCATGTCGTCCCAGACGAACAGGTAAGTGATATCCTGACTCGCCTCGGTTGCAGCGTGGTACGCACTGATGCAGGCTGGACCGCCGTAGCACCGAGCTGGCGTTTTGACATGGAGATTGAAGAGGATCTGGTGGAAGAGGTTGCCCGTGTTTACGGCTATAACAATATTCCCAATATCCCGGCCCATGCGCCGCTCATCATGACATCGCACCGTGAAGCGGCGCTTTCGCTCAAGCGCGTGAAAACGCTGCTGGTTGACCGCGGTTATCAGGAAGCGATTACCTATAGCTTTGTCGATCCTAAAGTGCAATCGCTGATTCATCCTGGTGAAGAAGCGCTGATTCTGCCAAGCCCGATTTCCACCGAAATGTCAGCAATGCGTCTGTCGCTGTGGAGCGGTTTGCTTGGGGCGGTGGTGTATAACCAAAATCGCCAGCAGAGTCGTCTGCGCCTCTTTGAAAGCGGTTTAAGATTCGTTCCTGATAGTCAGGATAAACTCGGTATTCGTCAGGATCTTATGTTAGCTGGCGTGATTACCGGGAATCGCTATGATGAACATTGGGATCTGGCGCGTCAGACGGTTGACTTCTATGATCTTAAAGGCGATTTGGAAGCGTTGCTATCACTGACAGGTAAACTTTCGGAAATTGAGTTCAAAGCCGAATCACATCCGGCGTTGCATCCGGGCCAGAGCGCAGCGATTTATCTGGCAGGGGAACCGGTTGGTTTCATTGGCGTAATCCATCCAGAGCTGGAACGTAAGCTGGATCTGAATGGTCGTACTGTAGTGTTCGAATTGAGCTGGAACAAGGTCGCAGACCGCGTGGTTCCTGATGCGAGCGAAATTTCTCGCTACCCGTCGAACCGTCGTGATATCGCGGTTGTGGTAGCAGAAAACGTTTCGGCAGGCGAAGTTTTGTCAGAATGTAAGAAAGTTGGCGTAAATCAGTTAGTTGGCGTAAACTTGTTTGACGTGTACCGAGGCAAGGGCGTGGAAGAAGGGTATAAGAGCCTGGCGATCAGTCTGGTATTGCAAGATACCTCTCGTACACTGGCAGAAGAGGATATTGCCGCTACCGTATCACAATGCGTAGCGGCACTAAAACAGCGATTCCAAGCATCCTTGAGGGATTGAACCTATGGCGCTTACTAAAGCTGAAATGTCAGAATACCTGTTTGAAAAGCTCGGGCTGAGTAAACGGGATGCCAAAGAACTCGTCGAACTCTTTTTTGAAGAAGTTCGCCGTGCTCTGGAAAATGGTGAGCAGGTAAAGTTATCGGGGTTTGGTAATTTCGATCTGCGCGACAAGAACCAACGGCCGGGACGTAACCCTAAAACGGGTGAAGATATTCCGATTACGGCGCGCCGGGTGGTCACCTTCCGTCCAGGGCAAAAGCTCAAAAGCAGAGTTGAGAGCGCCTCTCCCAAAGAGTAGTTCTTACATGCAATTCACAAAAAGGCCGCCTAAGCGGCCTTTTTTTATGCCGTGTTCGACGTTAGCATTTTGCGATTGATGCACCCGTGTCGTGGGGGGCTGCCGTGGTGTATGTGCCGGTACAGGGCGGTGATCATCAATTAGATGGCGTATCGCCAGGATAGGATGGTGCAATAACATGCGCGGTCCCGACCAGCGCATAATAGCGCGAATCTGTTCGCGCTTGGCCGGTTGATAGCAATGGATTGGGCAATGCTTACAGGCCGGCTTCTCTTCGCCAAACTGACAGCGCTCAAGGCGGTTAGTGGCATAGTGGCATAGGCAGAAAGTTGCTGGTAGCGATCGCCGTACTCCACCTCTGCGGGATGATGTTTTTCATAAAGATCGATCATGAGCAGAACGGTGCACAGTTCTCGCAGACGATATTTTCCCATCGGTTTTCGTGCCATGGTTGGCCTCTCATCCGGCTACTTCAATTAATGTATTTTAAATGCATTTTATTGGGTGAGATACCATGAATGTCAAAAAAAAGCGGGGAAAAAGGGAGCAGGGAGGAAAACGGCGAGAGGCAACGCTCTCGCCTGAAGATGACAGCATCGCGATGAAGCCGTTACGCCTGACCAAACTGGGCCTGATGCAGACGGGCATAGCTGCCGCTGTTATCGAGCAGATCCTGATGACTGCCTTGCTCAATAATCCGTCCCTCATCCACCACCACGATACGATCGGCGTTCTGGATAGTCGCCAGGCGGTGTGCGATCACCAGCGTCGTACGCCCGCTTGATAGCTCGCTGAGCGATTGCTGAATAGCCTGTTCAGTTGCCGTATCTAACGCGGAGGTCGCCTCGTCCAAAATCAGGATCGGTGGATTTTTAAGGAAAATTCGCGCTATGGATAAACGCTGTTTTTGCCCCCCGGAGTGTTTCACCCCACGTTCACCGACAACGGTATTCAATCCGTCTGGCAAGGTGGCGATCAGTTCATCGAGCTTGGCGCGCTGAGCGGCGTGCATCACTTCTTCATCGCTCGCACCCAATTTACCGTAAGCGATGTTTTCCCGGATGGTGCCACCAAACAAAAAGACATCCTGTTGCACGATACCGATCTGATGGCGTAATGACGCTTGCGTCATGTTTCGGATATCAATCCCATCGATGGTAATAGCTCCCGCGTTTACGTCGTAAAAACGGGGTAACAGAGAACACAGCGTGGTTTTCCCTGCGCCTGACGGACCCACGAATGCCACGGTTTCTCCTGCGTGAATAGAGAGGGTTATGTCATGCAGCGTCGGCCTTTCTGGCGTGTAACCAAAACTAACGTGATCAAAACGGATATCTCCTTTCAGGTGCGTGACCGCACGGGCATCGGGGGCATCCTTGATATCAAGCACTGTATCAATCAATTGGGTGAAGCGCTTAAATCCGGCAATCCCCTTCGGATAGCTTTCCAATACGGAGGTTATCTTAGCAACCGGACGGAAGAACACTTCAATCAGCAGCAGGAAACCAATAAAGCCACCGTAGGAGAGTTCTCCTTGAATCACATACCATATGCCCGCCAGCATGATAATCAGTTGAATCAAACGTGTGCTGAGATAGCTCAGCGTCAGACTGGCGGTCATGATGCGATAGGCTTGCAGTTTGATGGCGCGATAGTTCTCATTGTCCTGCGCGAACAGCGCTTTTTCATGAGACTCATTGGCGAATGCCTTAACCACGCGAATACCGCCAATGCTCTCTTCAATGCGCGCATTAAAGTTCCCGACCTGACCGAACAGACGTCGCCAGGTGTCGGTCATCTGCGCACCGTAGCGGCTGACCAGGTAGGTCATGAATGGCACAATGACCACGGTAATCATCGCCAAAGGAAGATGTACGGTAGCCATCAGGATAAAGGCACCAATAAAGGTCATGATTGCAAGGAACAAATCTTCCGGCCCGTGGTGGGACACCTCGCCAACTTCTTCAAGATCTTTGGTCACATGGGTGATGATATGCCCGGTTTTCATATTATCGAAATAGCGGAACGGCAGGTTTTGCAGATGCTCAAAAGCCTGACGGCGCATATCGGTTTCGATCCCGACGCCCAGCGCATGTCCCCAGTAGTTGACGATCGCCATCAGCGCAGTATTGAGCAAGTAGACCAGCAGCAGAGCCACTGAGGCGAGTAAAATGAGTGACCAGTCCTGAGCCGGTAACAGCTTGTCGATGAACGCCTTGATGGCCATCGGGAAACCAAGCTCGAGTAAACCGGCGATGATGGCACAGCCAAAATCAAGAACAAACAGCCCCTTGTAAGGAGCGTAGTAAGCAAAAAAACGCTTTAACATACAATACGATGAAATGAGTTAAATAAATGTGAAACGCACTATAACAGGTATTGTCCACTGAAGGGAGTGCGATAAAACCCTACTGTTTTTGTGTCTCGCGCGTGGCCAACCAACAGACCAGTGAACCCAGCGAGATCATGGCGACACCCTGCCAAAAAGCCAAATCAGGTACCGTATGCAGCCAGAGGGCGGCCAGCAGAGTTGAGAACACCGGCGTGAAATAAGATGCCGTCGCGAGCAATGTCATGTTGCCGCGCTGAATACCGGTATTCCAGGCTGAATAGGCGACGGCTGTCGATGCCCCCATAAACAGCAATTCTAGCCCGGTAGTGAGTGAAAACGCCATCGGCGGCCTGGCTGACGCCGCGTATTGCACCCACAGCATAACGCTGACGGCGAAGAAGAACAAGGTATTGCCGCTTTTACCCCGCGCGAGGCGCTTGGTGATATTGCAATACAGCGCCCAGGAAATGGCGGCGGCGTAGGCCAGCGGGTTGGTCAGAATGTTTTGCCACATCACTAATGGCGACCAGTGGCTTTCGCCCTTCATCATCCAGACGATGCCTACCAGTGCGAGCGCGACCCCAATCCATAGCCCAAGGCTACTTTTTTGTTGGTTGATAAAAACTGCGAACAAGAGCGTGAGACTTGGCCAAAGGTAATTGATCATGCCCATCTCCATCGCTTGCACGCGATTCGCGGCAAAGCCGATGGAGAGCGATAAGAAGATTTCGTAACAGACGAAAAGTAATCCACCGCCGAACAAATAGCCTTTGGAAAAACCGCGCAGAGACGGGAATCCGGAAAACAGCACCAGACAGAGCGTACAGGCCTGCCAGCGTGGCGCGTTGTGGGGTCATATCCATGTTTATTGTCATTGTTCCAAAAGCAAACGGATGCCGTTTCCGACATCCGCGCAGCGTCTACTGCCTGCTATCAGTGCCAGAAATCGTCAAATACAGTAACCGGAGGACGGCGTTTATGTTCGGTCTTTTTATACCAGTTTTCGATAATGGCGGCGCGGTCGGCGTCGAGCGCTTTTCCTTCCAGATAGTCATCAATTTCGTTATAGGTGACGCCAAGGGCGGTTTCGTCAGGTAACGAAGGGCGGTTCTCTTCCAGATCGGCCGTAGGGGCTTTGGTGTACAGGTGCTGCGGACAGCCGAGTACCTGCAACAGCGCTTTCCCTTGCCGTTTATTTAAACGAAAAATAGGATTGATATCCGTGCCACCGTCACCGTATTTGGTAAAGAAACCCGTGACGGCTTCTGCGGCGTGGTCGGTGCCGACTACTAGACCCGCGTTCATGCCCGCAATGCTATATTGCGCCTTCATACGCTCACGCGCCTTTTCGTTGCCTTTGACAAAATCGGACAGCGTTACGCCGATGGCTGCCAGAGTGGCTTCACTCGCTTCGACGGCGGGCTTGATATTTACTGTTAACACGCTGTCCGGCTGGATGAAGGTGATGGCATCCTGGCAATCGGCCCCATCCGCCTGAATGCCATACGGCAAGCGTACAGCGATAAACTGATAACGCGTATCGCCCGTTTCGCTACGCAGCTCATTGATGGCAGTCTGGCACAGTTTGCCGGTCAGTGTAGAATCTTGCCCGCCGCTGATCCCCAGTACTAACGAACGGATGAAGGGATTGGCCTTAAGATAATTCTTTAAAAAATCAACGCTGATGCGAATCTCGGCATCGGGATCGACAGTAGGCTTAACACCCAGTGCCTGGATGATCTCTTGCTGCAATGACATGGTGGCCCCCTTCCTGAACCTGTTGATACTGCGAAATAATTAGCTTGATGGGTAGAGTGTAAAGCTAATCGTCGTGAAGAAAAAGGACAAGCAGTGCGCGCGTATATTTACTTTTATTGGCGCAGCGAGGCAATAAAATGTGAACGAATACCGATTTGAAAAATTGCCGCGAGCCATCTAGCCTTGTCGGTGACCCATTAATGAATGAGGTAATAACATGAAAAAGGCTTTGTTGAATAAATAAATTTCGAGGTATAGTAAAGCCGTTCC
>SMLE01000220.1_pt1 | contig 12756 bp, 10 predicted proteins | sample 2451431 | NCBI scaffold set ML178787.1 | reverse complement strand
CCTTGACGGACTCTACCCGACTGTGTGCAGCGCTTCGGCAATACGCGCTGCTAAGGTCTCTGGCACAATCTGCTGCGCGGTGGCATGACAAATCTCGACGCCAAGGGTGCGGCTGATTGATAACGCTCCGCTGGAGAGCGTTATCACGAAGTTGCGGAAATCCGCCGGGAGCTGCGCCGTATTGGCGATACGCGCTATCTGTTGGCCCGGACGCAATTCGGTTTCGAACGCGATAGGGCTATCCAGCGAAATAAAATCGCCCAGTACGCGGCAGGCGATGGTCAGCGGCCGGGTTGCAGGCACAGGGAAGCAGAGGTTGATATCCCCATGGCTGTAAGCGGAGTATTCGAACGACACCCCTTCCAACAGCGTTTCCATTTCCGCCACGCAGGATGCTAAAACCGGTGAGACCAGCGCGACATTGACCGGTATGCCCGCCACGTAATCGAGTTGGAAGAAAAAGCGAATATCCCGCTCTGCCAGATCGTCAAACCAGACCCGAACGTCGTTTAGCCCCGATGTTAAAGAAACGGTGACCTCAATGGCGTTTTCCAGATTGCGTTGGTAGGCCGCGCTCCAGGCGACATCTTCACCGTTAACCTGCACGATGCCGCCGCCGCAGGTGGTGAAACGCAGGGTCACCTCACCGGCGGTTTCGGCTTCCAGCCAGGTTTGTGCCCAGGCGCCTATGCGGGTGGGGCGGAACCAGAAACCAGAAAGGTCTACGCGGTCAGAGCCGAAGGGGAACCACCATTGAGTCAGCTCGAACGCGCCGAACGGCTGTGGTTTCTTCTCCAGATAGCGCTGCTGGAAGTCTACCCGGCAAGGATAGGTATGCGGAATTAAGTTTTTCTTTTTACTCAGGAAGAAAAACGGGTCCATGCACCCTGCATAGGGACATCGGGTACGTCATAACGCTGGCTGACAATATCGGAATAGTGCCAGTAACGAATCGCGTCACCCTGTTGCAAAGCGCGGCGATAAATAGTGTCAGTGTTCATTGATTATTCCCCGGAAACAATGCATTTAGATCATTTATTCCGCAACACGGATGCCTTCACTCAAACACAATATGGCAAGCGACTGCCCGTAGGCGGTGGGTTGCAGCGGAATCTCTTTATAAAAATCAAGCGTGCGCCCCATGCGAGTACCGTATGAGACATTCTGTACCGTGCCTTGCGCATCGATATTCTGACGCACCGCCTGTAACGCTTTTTTCCCCGCCGCCAGCCAGCGTTCATCACCCAAGCCCAGGCGTGCGCCTTTCAGTAAGCCGTAGCCGAAGCCGGCGGTAGCGGAAATCTCTTCGTAACTATCAGGGTGGTCCAACAGGGTATGCCAGGCACCGCTTTCGGCTTGCAGATCGATCAGGGTGTTCACCTGTGCGTTGAGGCACTCCAACAGATAGAGACGCACACCGTTGTCGATAGGGGCAATCTCCAATAGGTCGAGAATACCGACGGTGATCCACGCGTTACCTCGTGCCCAGCGGGCTTGCGCAAAATTGCTCTTTTGCGCAAAACTCCAGCCGTGATACCACAGGCCGGTGTTCGGGTCGCTGAGGTAGCGTGCATGCAGCAAGAACTGACGTACCGCTTCGTCGACCAGTTCCTGGCGGCCTGACACCGTACCGTAATGCGCAAGGAACAGCACCACCATAAACAGCGTGTCGTCCCATATCTCCATCTGATTCACGCCGTCAGACACCACATGCTGGAAGCCTTGTTCCGGCGTGCGTGGCAGTTTGGTCATCACATCATTCGCCCAACTGTCCAGCACACGCGCGTAATCATCATTACGGGTATGTTGCCACAGCAGCGACAGCGGCAGCATCGGCGCGGTGGTATTCACGTTGAGCGGCGGTAAACCCTGTGCGATCTGCCTGTCAAACCAGGTGATAAGGGTGTCAAGCAGATCGTCTCGACGGGTGAATTCCCACAGGCGGAACAGACCGTAAAGCCCCACGCCCTGTGGCCATTCCCAACTGTTGAAAGAGATATAATCCCCCGGCGTACCATCCAGGTTGGGCTCATGAAACCGGCCTTCGTCTTTCAGACCGAGAGTGCCCGTTATCAGGGCATCTAACTGTGCGTTCAGTGTGGTGTTGCTGCTCATTGCGTCGGTTTTCCCTTGGTAAAAGAGTGCGTCTTGCAAATGGTGTAGCATTGGCGCAAAACAATGCGCAATACGAAAATTTTTTGCGTTAATGTTTTGTGATTTTGATTAACTTTTTGACTGGGGATGTGCCGACCAGGTTTTTTTTTATTTATTAAAATAACCGGTTATGATGACGTTATCTGAGGCAGAGAAACGGCAGCGAGAAGCGATGAAAGTCACGCTGGCAGAGTTGCAAGCGTTTGTAGTGGTCATCGACAGCGGGTCGATTACGGCAGCGGCAGAGCAGTTGGGGCAGACCGCCTCCGGTATCAGCCGCGCGCTGCGTCGGCTGGAGACCAAGCTGGACACCACACTGTTGCACCGTACCACACGCCGTCTGGCGTTATCACAGGAAGGCGAGCTGTTTTTGGCGCAGGCGCGTGAAGTGATCGCGTCAGTTGAACTGGCAGAGGAGTCGATGGCTATCGGGCGTGAGCAGCCTTGCGGTACGTTGCGTGTTAATGCTGCGTTCCCGTTTATGCAACATGCGATTGTGCCCCTTATCCCTGAATTTCGCCGCATTTACCCGCATATTCAGCTACAACTGAACACCGATGACGTCTTTATTGATTTATTGGAGCAGCATACTGACATTGCTATCCGCATTGGCACCCTGCGGGATTCCAGTATCCATGCCCGTTTGCTGGGCAGCACGCGCACGCGGATCTTGGCCAGTCCCGATTATTTGCAACGCCACGGCGTGCCGCAGAGCGTAGAAGCGCTGGATAATCACGTATTATTCGGTTTCACCCATGTGGATGAGCTCAATGTCTGGCCGCTACGTAAAGCCAATGGTGAGTTGTACCGCATCAAACCCGTGCTGGTGGCCTCGAGCGGTGAAACGCTGCGCCAACTGGCGCTGCGCGGGGAGGGGATCGTCCGTTTGTCTGATTTTATGACACAGGACGATCAGAAAAGCGGACGATTAGTGCCGGTGTTGGCGCAACAGACGATTGAAACGCGCATGCCGGTGAACGCGGTTTACTACCGCAACACCAAGCTGACGGCGCGTATCAGCTGTTTTCTCGATTTTCTCAGCGAGAACATGGCGCGCCAGCTGCTTTAGGGAGCGTTCAGGCGAATACGCGGGTCAAATGTTCGCGGTATTCAGCCAGGTAGCGATCCACTTCTGGTTGCTTGATCACATCATTGCAGATAAAGGTCGGCAGCGGTGACAGGCCGATAAACTGGTTGGCTTTGTGGAACGGCAGGTAAACGCCATCAACACCGACACCGTGAAAGAACTGGTCGGGAGCGGTAAAGGCTTCCAACGGCGCGTTCCAGGTCAGGGACAGCATATAATTCCGCCCTTGCAGCAGACCGCCGGAGCCGTATTTTTTGCTGGCGTCTGAGCGGGTGCGGCCATCGCTGGCATACAGCGAGCCGTGACCGTGAGTAAACACTTCATCGACGTATTTCTTCAGAATCCACGGCACGTCCATCCACCATCCCGGCATTTGATAAATGACGGTGTCTGCCCACAAAAAGCGCTGTACCTCTTCGTCCAGGTTGTAGCCCTGATCGACGTTGGTCACCTGTACGTTATGGCCCTGTTCGCTGAGCAAGGTGGCGGCAAAATCCGCGAGCGTGTTGTTTAATTGGCCCTTGGAGTGACCAAAGGATTTGCTGGCGTTGATCAGCAGAATGTTTTGCATGGTGACGATGATCCTGATTGCTTAATGAAAGTAAGGCAGTGTAGTGCGCAGGCTCAGGATGAAAAACGGGGGTAATGACACAACACTCTTGACTGGTAGTCAATAAATCCGGGGTTTTATGCCCCGAGAATCAGGCCATCACTCAGCAAAAAGGGCAGGAAAACCAACGTATCGGCTTTCCTGCCCTGAAGAGGCGTGTTCGATGTTTATCTCATTTCACGCAATAAACGTAACGATTAGAAATCCACGCTCATGCCCAGTTGGAAGGTGCGTCCCGGTGCAATCGACAGCTGCTGATCGTAATAGTGTGCGTTATTGGGGTCGGCATTGGTCGGAGCCTCAATGTTGCGGCTGTTTTGGTAATCCCAATATTTACGGTCAGTCAGGTTATAGATACCGCCGTTGACGCGCACGTTTTTGGTAATACGGTAGTACGCGGTCAAATCCACCAAACCATAGCCCGGCACGCGCATAAAGGTGTAATTGTCGGAGCCAAGCACATTACCGTTGCCCACGCGTTTACGGCCTGCGGCGTAATCAGCGGTTTTTCCTTTGGTAAAGGTGGTGATCAACGCAGCGCCATAGGTGTTGCTCGGATCGTCATAGGCCAGCCCAACCACGGCTTTTTGTGGCGTGACGGTATCGAGATTGACGTAGCGGTCACCGGAGGCGCTGGATTTCGAGGCACCCTGGGTATAGCCGTAAGCCAGACGGGCGCTGAACCCTTTAGCCTGTTCAAACCAGGTGCCCAGTTCGAAACGTGCACTCAGCTCGCCACCGTAGATATAGGCTTTATCGCGGTTTTCGGTGAGATAGAGGGTACTGATGGTGTTTGGCAGATTGACAAACAGGTCAGGATTTCCTGCACGGCGATAGTAGCCATTGGCGATAAAGTTTTTGTAATCGTTATAGAACGCGGCTGCGCTAAGCGTTACCCCGTCTACAATACGGCCTTTCAGCCCCAGCTCATAGTTATCGCTGGTTTCGGTTTTCAGATTAGAATCGCCGATCGTGGCATAAGAGCTTGAGGTGCCCATATAACCCAAGGACCAGGCACCATACAGTTGCCCGGCATTCGGGAACTGAGCGCCGCGCTTATACTGAACATAGGCCAGCAGATCCGGTTTCAGATTGTACTGGAAGGTCAGCGCAGGCAAGATCTGGCTGTCAGCGTTGGTGCCGTACATATTGGCAGTGTTATTTGCCGTTACGTTGCCATTAGTATTGATAAACAGGTTGTCGGTATTTTCTGGCTTGGCGTGTTGCCAAGCGAAACGCACCGCAGGGATCACTGAGAAATCGCGTCCAGCCACCTCCCAGGTCATCTTATCCTGCACAAAAGCACCAGCATTCATGATTTTGCTGTCTGCTTGAGGGCGGCCCAATTGAATAGGTAGCCCATCTGCCACAATGTTTTGTGCTGTCAGCGGTCTTTCGGATTCAGACTGGCGAATGTTTACACCATAGCTAAATCGATGATTACGCCACTCTTTGGTCGCTTTGCTTTCCAGCCCAAGGGTGTTGGTATCGTAGCCGCTCCACACCTGAGTCGGTGACGCAGCATTGCTGATGGTGTAGTCGTGGGCTTCGGTTTTGCTAAAGAACAGCTTGTTGTTCAGGCTGTCAAACAGCAGCCCGTCAGTTGGCGTATACAGATCGGCAACGCTCACGCCCCAACGGCGCGTTTTGCTGTCCTGAAATGAGGTGCTGCCATCACGAGAAGAACTGCCAGAGGCGCTGACATTCCAGGTGGGGAAGTTGCTGTGGTTAAACTTCTCGTAATACTCCACCGTGCCGGTTAGCTGGTGCAGGTCGGTTGCCTGCCAGATTCCAGAGGCCAGCACGGCGTTGGAGTGCCAGTTGGCCGGATTGCTGTCGATGGTAGCGTCACGGTGGTTTTCGGTTTCATTACCGTCGCGGCGGCTGTAGACCACCACGCCGCGCAGGGTGTCGTCACCGCCAGCGGCGGTAATCCCGTTGTGGAAACTGCGATCGGCGGAGTCATACCCGGCCTGATAGCCAAAATAGCGGTGTTTATCGCTGCTGAGGAAGTTATCCGGCGATTTGGGCATAAATGAAACCGAGCCGCCCAAAGCATTATTGCTGTTAGACACGTCGGTCGCACCGGAGGCGATATCAACCGAGCCGTACAGGTAGGGATCGAGGTAATCACCGCGGCCGATGCCGGTGCTGCCTGCCTGCACGCGACCGCTCGGCGTGGAAGTACCGCGATCGGTTCCTGCGGGAAGTTCAACGCCATCGATATCGATAGAAACGCGGTTGTTTTCCAGCCCGCGAATGTTGTAGCCGCTGTAGCCACCGCGATCATAGCTGCTTTTGCCTGCGGTAGCCCCGGCGCTGACGCCCGGTGCGCTCACTAGCGGCTGATAGCGCATGATATTGCCGAAGGTATTACCACCTTCTTTCAAGAGCTCGTTGGCTGTCAGGGTCGTTTTCGTGCCCGCTTCTCGCTCCACGCGGGGAGAAAGTACCGTCATGGTGTCCTGGGACTCTTTCTGGGCAGTATCCGATTTGCCCTGCGCGCTTTGCGCCGCATTGGCACCAAATGCCAAGCCGGACAGGACGCCGGTCAGCAAAATGTTATTCATATTCTTATGATTTAACATGATAGAGCTCTTGGGTTCGCGATGGTTTGGGTTCGTAAAAATGGCGGTGCCGATATTGTCATCGGTGCGGTAGGATGCCGTGTATAGCCAAATGATAATCATTAGCGGATAGCAAATATAATCATTATCACCACGATTGCGGCATTAAGATTTCTTAATGCAGGAACTCAACGACGATTGATGAAGTGTTAAGGGAGGAAGACACCTGAGGTTTGTGACAGTGGCTGGCAAGATGCTGTACTATCTGCGCATACATTACCGCGCGCGTTGCGGGAATTAAGCCTTTTTAGATGACCTGTTTTAGCATGATCATTGAGTCACCGCGTAAGGATTATCGATGAGTGAGATAACTCATGACGGCGCAGAACGTCTTGCGCTGCATACGTTTACAGAAAATGCGTACCTGAACTACTCCATGTACGTCATCATGGACAGGGCGCTGCCTTTTATTGGTGACGGCCTTAAGCCGGTACAACGCCGCATCGTGTATGCGATGTCGGAACTGGGATTGAGCGCCAGCGCCAAGTTTAAAAAATCCGCCCGTACCGTGGGGGACGTACTCGGGAAATACCATCCGCACGGTGACAGCGCCTGCTATGAAGCAATGGTGCTGATGGCGCAGCCTTTCTCTTACCGCTATCCGCTGGTGGACGGCCAAGGGAACTGGGGGGCTCCGGACGATCCGAAATCCTTTGCGGCGATGCGTTATACCGAATCCCGCCTCTCCAAATACGCCGAAGTGCTGCTGGGCGAGTTGGGGCAAGGCACCGTCGAGTACCAGCCCAACTTTGACGGCACCTTGCAGGAGCCGAAAATGTTGCCTGCGCGTTTGCCCAACATTTTACTTAACGGCACCACTGGTATCGCGGTCGGGATGGCGACGGATATCCCACCGCATAACGTGCGTGAAGTGGCGGCTGCCGCCGTTGCGCTGTTGGAAAAACCGGAATCATCGCTCGACGATCTGTTGCAGTTCGTCCAGGGGCCGGATTTCCCCACGGAGGCTGAAATCATCACGCCGCGTGATGAGCTGCGGCGCGTCTATGAGCAGGGGCGAGGTTCCGTGCGGATGCGTGCTCTGTGGAAGAAAGAAGACGGCGAAGTGGTGATCACCGCGTTGCCGCATCAGGTCTCGGGGGCGAAAGTGTTAGAGCAGATCGCCAGCCAAATGCGGGCGAAAAAGCTGCCGATGATCGATGATTTACGCGATGAATCGGATCATGAAAATCCGACGCGTCTGGTGCTGGTGCCGCGATCTAACCGGATCGACCTCGATCAGGTAATGAATCACCTGTTTGCCACCACCGATCTGGAAAAAAGCTACCGCATCAACATGAACATGATCGGTCTGGATAACCGTCCCGCAGTGAAAGGGCTGGTGGAGATCCTGAGCGAATGGCTGGTGTTCCGCCGTGATACGGTGCGCCGCCGCCTGAACTACCGTCTAGAAAAAGTGCTCAAGCGTTTGCACATTCTGGAAGGTTTGTTGATTGCGTTCCTGAACATTGATGACGTTATCCATATCATCCGCACCGAGGACGAGCCCAAAGCGGAACTGATGCGCCGCTATGGCCTGAGTGATACCCAGGCTGAAGCCATTCTGGAATTAAAATTGCGGCATTTGGCGCGCCTGGAAGAGATGAAAATCCGTGGCGAGCAACACGATTTGGAAAAAGAGCGCGATCAGCTTCAGGCGCTGCTGGCATCAGAACGTAAGCTTAACAATCTGCTGAAAAAAGAGATTCAGTCGGATGCTGAATTGTATGGCGACGATCGCCGTTCGCCGCTGCATGAGCGTGCGGAAGCCAAGGCCATGAGTGAGCACGATTTCGTACCGTCTGAACCGGTCACAATCGTATTGTCAGAAATGGGCTGGGTGCGTAGCGCGAAAGGGCATGATATCGATCCTTCCGGGTTGAGCTTTAAAGCGGGCGATAGCTTCCGCGCCGCCGCGCGCGGCAAGAGTAACCAGCCGGTGGTGTTTATCGACTCCACGGGACGTAGCTATGCGCTCGATCCGATCACGTTGCCGTCGGCGCGCGGTCAGGGTGAACCGCTGACGGGCAAACTGACGCCGCCGCCGGGTGCCAGTATTGAGCATGTGCTGATGGCCGCGGATGAACAACGCCTGTTGATGGCGTCCGATGCTGGCTACGGCTTTGTTTGTACGTTCAACGATCTGGTGGCGCGCAACCGTGCCGGTAAGGCGATGATCACGCTGCCGGACAACGCCAAAGCGCTGGCACCGATCGTGATAGAGCGCGAAGACGACCTGCTGATGGCGGTCACTGCCGCGGGTCGCGTGTTGGTGTTCCCGGTGTCCGATCTGCCCCAGTTGTCGAAAGGCAAAGGCAACAAGATCATCTCCATCTCCTCGGCGGACTTCGCGGAAGGCAAGGATCGCTTGGCTCTCCTGTTGATAGTGTGGCCGCAAGCGACGGTGAAACTGTATTCCGGTAAGCGCAAAATTGTGGTGCGTGCAAGCGAACATCACGGTGAGCGGGGCCGTAAAGGCACCTTGCTACGTGGGTTGCAAAACATTGACCGCATTGAGGTTGATGCGCCTCCAGCGCCAAAGGATGACAGCGAGGAGTAATGCGTGGCCTGATATCACCCTATGGCGGTATCAGGCATCTCCCCCTTTGTTACCTGGCCGATGGCGCGGGTACCACGGCAAAGGATTACCCGTGTGTTTTATGCCGAAGTCGCTATACTAGCGGCGGCAGTTGGCTTATGAGGTCGTTATGTTATTCATTATCCGTTTTGTGGTAGTGGTGATTTTTTCCATTCTGATTTGCCTGTTCGGTACAATTTACTGCCTGTTTAGCCCGAAGAATCCGCGCCACGTGGCGACCTTTGGTCATGCGTTTGGGCGGCTCTCGACCCTGTTTGGTCTAAAAGTAGAAGTCAGAGTGCCTGCGGATGCGGGAAACTATGGCAACTGCATTTACATTGCCAACCATCAGAACAACTACGATATGGTGACGGCGGCAAATGCGGTGCAACCTGGCACGGTTACGGTCGGTAAAAAAAGCCTGGTGTGGATCCCGTTCTTTGGTCCGCTCTACTGGCTGGCTGGTAACTTGCTGATTGACAGAGAAAACCGCGCCAAGGCGCACGGCACTATTGCGCAAGTCGTTCAACACATCAAAGAGCGCAATATTTCTGTCTGGATGTTTCCAGAAGGCACGCGCAGCCGTGGTCGTGGGCTAATGCCGTTCAAGACCGGAGCGTTCCATGCCGCGATTAGTGCAGGCGTACCGATTGTGCCGATTTGTGTGACCGATACGCATAATAAAGTCAAACTGAACCGGTGGAATAACGGTCATGTTATCGTTGAAATGCTGCCACCGATTGATGCCTCTGCATACGGTAAAGAGCAGGTGCGGGAGCTGGCCGCGCATTGTCATGATGTGATGGCAGCGCGTTTGGTTGAACTGAATGCTGAAGTGGCTGAGCGGGAGAAAGCGGCGAAGCGTTAATGTTTTTTACGCCCTCTGCGTTGGCGGGCGTACACGGTTGGTTAGCAAGATTACGGAGTTTCTATGTCACTTAGCCGCCGTCAGTTTATTCAGGCATCGGGGCTTATGGTGTGTGCAAGCGGATTACCTGCGACGGCGCAGGCAAAGGGTAAGCAAAATGCGCTACCCATCCCGCCGCTGTTGGAGTCTCGCCGCGGGCAGCCGCTTTTTTTGACCATGCAACGCGCGCACTGGGCGTTTTCCGGTGACCGTAAAACCTCAGTGTGGGGCGTTAACGGACGCTACCTCGGCCCGACGGTAAAGGTGTTCAGCGGCGATGATGTCAAACTGATCTACGGCAACCGCCTGAATGAGCCGGTCTCCATGACCGTCAGCGGCTTGCAGGTGCCAGGCCCGTTGATGGGCGGCACTAGGCGAATGATCTCCCCGGGGACCGACTGGGCTCCCGTGCTGCCGATTCGGCAGGCAGCGGCTACCTGCTGGTATCACGCCAATACGCCGAATCGTATGGCACCGCACGTTTATCAGGGACTGGCCGGACTTTGGCTGGTAGAAGACAGCACCAGCAAGAGCCTGCCTATTCCGAATCACTACGGCGTGGATGATTTTCCTCTGATTATTCAGGATAAACGCCTGGATAACTTTGGCGTTCCGGTCTACAACCCGCCCAGTAGCGGAGGTTTCGTCGGTGATACGTTGCTGGTAAACGGTGTGCAAGAACCGTTTGTCGAAGTCTCACGCGGTTGGGTGCGTCTGCGTTTACTGAATGCGTCGAATGCGCGCCGTTACGTGATGCGACTGAGCGACGGCCGTCCGATGTACCTTATCGCCAGCGATTTGGGTTTTTTACCGCTGCCGTTGGCGCTGAATCAGGTTTCCCTTGCGCCGGGTGAACGTCGTGAAATTCTGATTGATATGTCCCAGGGCGGTGAAGTGACCTTGACGGCAGGCGATGCGGCAACGTTGATGGAACGACTGCGTGGCTTGTTTGAGCCCTCCAGCACCCTGGTGTCAACGCAGATACTGACGTTAAAACCCACCGGTTTGCTGCCACTGGTGACGAACAATCTTCCCGCCCGTTTGCTGACGGATATTGTGCTGCCTGCCAATATCAGTCGGACGCGGGAGTTCCGTCTGGGTGATAGCCTGCCGGGGATTAACGGTGCGATGTGGGATATGACGCGCACGGATGTTCAAACGCAGGAAGGACGCTGTGAACGCTGGATCGTTCACGCCGATTCACCACAGCCGTTCCACATTCAGGGCGCGATGTTTTTGGTGCGCAGCATCAACGGGGCGGTGCCTGCTGCCGATCAAAGTGGCTGGAAAGACACGGTGTGGGTGGACGGCGATGCTGAACTGTTGGTTTATTTCACCCAATCGTCATCGGCATCATTCCCGTTCCTCTACTACAGCCACACGCTGGAGATGGCGGATAGTGGTTCCACCGGACAGTTGGTGGTGCAGTAAAATGGCACTATAAGGGGGCGTAGACTCCTGCGGTTGCTGACAAACAGCCCAATGCTCACCGTCATTCCCGCCCAGGCGAAACACCTTTCTTCTCACAGAGATCCCCGGCTTTCGCCGAGGATGACGAGGGGGAAAGTGACTTTGTCAGTCATCTAAGGGGGGCTGCCCCCTTTGTTTTGTATTTACAGATTGGCGTTTGGGTTACTTGGCGTTGCTACGGCAGGTGTGGCAGCAGAAACCTTCAGCGTCTGTTTGAACCACTCCACCACACGATGAATCAGCGGCTCTTGATACCACGGCAAATCGCCGTGATTCGCCCCTTCCAGCAACACATACTCTGCTGGATTTCCGCCCTCTTTTAATGCCTTAAACAACTGAGCACTTTGTACCGGGGAAACCAGCGTATCCGCGCTGCCGTGCATGATCAGGAACGGCGGTTTTTTGCCGCGAATGTGCCCCATGGGGCTAGCGTTAAGGGCTTTTTTCTCATCCTTGCCGATAGCAGCACCGGGGAAATCGCGAAAGGCTACACCGTTAACTAACAGTGCTTCGGTTGACGCCGGTGAGCGATGTACATCCTGAATATTCTCTGGGAAGCCAGCGCCGATGTTGAGCAAATTAGAGAAACCATAAAGGGTTACAACGGCTTGCACATCTGAGTTTTGATCGAGATATTCTCCTTTATCGAAGGCTTTCTCACCATTTGTCGTACCTAGCATTTGTGCCACATACCCGCCAGCAGAATCCCCTAAAACGCCGATGCGCTGCGGATCAATGCCGTATTCTGCGGCATGCGCGCGCAGATAGCGCACGGCAGCTTTACCATCGACCACCGGCGCGGGAAAGGTGTCCGGTACTACGCGATATTCTGTTGCCGCAACGACAAAACCGGCTTGTGCCAGCGCCAGACGCATCTCAGTGTATTTCTCATATTCGGCTGAAATCAGGCCGCCGCCTGGGAAGTAGACAATGGCCGGTTTTAAGACATTGGTGCGAGGCACCAACAAAGACATTTTCAGTTGGCGTACCGAGCGTGTGCCCTTTATTTGCGAGTAGACAACGTTGCTGAGCGTGTCGACTTGCCCACGGGTAACCGGAACCTGAATCACTTCGGCTCCGAGGGTGTTTCCGGGGAGTTGCTGTGGGGCTGCATAGACGGACGTGGAGGCGATGCCTGTCACTATCGCGCCAATAAAGGCAATCTGTTTTATTTTCATAACCTTCCTTAAGCGATTGCGGTATGGGGTTATTTGAGGTTTTCAGGAAAATTGGCGGGCAGTTCGCTGGCTGGGCAAGCGATCACGCTCTCGTTATCAGGGGGTAGAGTCCACGGACGTGGTGTAAATTCGGCAGGAGATGGTGAGC
>SMLE01000426.1_pt1 | contig 12776 bp, 9 predicted proteins | sample 2451431 | NCBI scaffold set ML178787.1 | reverse complement strand
CCGGAAAGCGGGTTCCGAATTTACACCACCTTGACGGACTCTACCTTATTTTTTGTTGCAGGCAATTTAACAACACTCACGATAGGGGTTTTGCGCGAAATCAAAATTTAAGTATTTAAAACACCTTTTTACTCCTTTAAAGGTATGTTTTTATGGCGATATATAATTGATTATATAGCGTTTGGTTTCAGTTTTGTAATCTAATGGTTGTTTTTTCGCTGTAAAAATAGCCAAAGTGGCAAAAAAATCGCCGTACAAAAAAGACACTATTGAGCAACAGGAAATGGGGGGGAATGCTACGTCTGTGAGATGTTTTGCCGCAAATAAAGGGCGATAAAAGAGCCGCCCAGAGGCGGCTTGATGGATTATTTCACTTGCATTCCCGGCTGAGCACCGCTATCCGGGCTGAGCAGGAAAATTTCCTTGCCGCCAGGGCCTGCGGCCATCACCATACCTTCCGACACGCCGAATCGCATTTTACGTGGGGCCAGGTTGGCGACCATGATGGTCAAACGGCCTTCCAGCGCTTGCGGATCGGGGTAAGCCGTGCGGATGCCGGAGAAAATCTGGCGCGTTTCACCGCCGAGATCCAGTGTCAATCGCAGCAGCTTGTCAGAGCCCTCCACGAAATCTGCCTGTTTGATCAGCGCAATGCGCATATCCACTTTGGCAAAATCGTCAAAAGAGATGGTGTCCTGAATGGGATCGTCAGCCAGCGGACCGGTCACGACCTTCTTGGCACTCATGTACTCTTTGGAAGCATCAACCATCGCATTGACCTTGTCGAGATCGATACGGTTGAACAATGCTTTGAACGCTTTCACATCGTGACCTAGCAGCGGTTGTGCTACCGCATCCCAGGTCAACGTAGTGTTGAGGAACGCTTCGGCGCGCTCGGTCAGCGACGGCAATACTGGTTTCAGGTAGGTCATCAGCACGCGGAACAGGTTGATGCCCATGGAGCAAATCGCCTGCAAATCCGCATCGCGGCCTTCTTCTTTTGCCACTACCCACGGGGCTTGTTCGTCCACATAGCGGTTGGCGATGTTGGCCAGCGCCATGATCTCGCGGATGGCTTTGCCGGATTCGCGGTTGGCGTAGGCTTCGGCAATGCTGTCAGCCGCATTGGCGAAGGTGGCATAAAGCTCGGCATCGGCCAAGGTTTCCGCCAGTTTTCCGCCAAAACGCTTATTGATGAAACCGGCATTACGTGACGCGAGGTTAACCACTTTGTTAACGATATCGGCATTCACGCGCTGCACGAAATCTTCCAGATTGAGGTCGATATCGTCAATGCGTGACGACAGCTTGGCCGCGTAGTAATAACGCAGGCAATCGGCATCCAGGTGTTGCAGATAGGTCTCCGCCTTGATAAAGGTGCCGCGCGATTTGGACATCTTGGCACCGTTTACCGTCACATAGCCGTGCACAAACAGGTTGGTCGGCTTACGGAAACCGCTGCCTTCTAACATGGCAGGCCAGAACAGGCTATGGAAATAGACGATATCTTTACCGATGAAATGGTACAACTCAGCACTGCTCTCTTTACGCCAGAACTCATCAAAATCGATATCACCGCGTTTGTCGCACAGGTTTTTAAACGACCCCATGTAACCGATTGGCGCATCCAGCCAGACGTAGAAATATTTGCCCGGGGCATCCGGCACTTCGAAACCGAAGTAGGGCGCATCGCGGGTGATATCCCACTGTTGCAGGCCGGCATCAAACCACTCTTGCATCTTGTTGGCGACCTGCTCCTGCAACGCGCCGGAACGCGTCCAGGCTTGCAGCATTTCGCTGAATGCGGGCAAATCAAAGAAGAAGTGCTCCGACTCGCGCATCACCGGTGTCGCACCGGAAACCGCCGATTTCGGGTCGATCAGTTCCGTCGGACTATAGGTCGCGCCGCACACTTCGCAGTTGTCACCATACTGATCGGCCGCTTTACATTTCGGGCAGGTGCCTTTGACGAAACGGTCCGGCAAGAACATGCCTTTTTCCGGATCGTAGAGCTGAGAAATGGTGCGGTTCTTGATAAAACCGTTCTCTTTCAAACGACCATAGATAAGACCGGACAACTCCCGGTTCTCTTCACTGTGGGTGGAGTGATAATTGTCGTAGCTAATCTGAAAGCCAGCGAAATCCCGCTGATGTTCCTGACTCACGTCCGCAATCATCTGCTCCGGTGCCACACCCATCTGCTGTGCTTTCAACATGATTGGCGTACCGTGGGCGTCATCCGCACAGATGAAGTGAACCTGGTGACCGCGCATTCGCTGATAACGGACCCAGATATCAGCCTGGATATGCTCCAGCATGTGGCCGAGGTGGATTGATCCGTTAGCATAAGGCAACGCGCAGGTTACCAATATTTTCTTAGCGACTTGAGTCATAGTGGGGAACTTACTTTCTTTCATGATGATGAGAGGGAATCCCGATGTTAACCGATAGGCCCTTGTGGCGTAAACCGCTGTAAGCGGAAAACCCTGTCAAACGCGGGCAACGAGGCGTTCTCGTTGCCCGGGGCGATTTTTTCACTGAGGTCAACGATCGGAGCGGGGCATTCTGTTATGCTATGGCTGTTTTTCCACAAAATAATGAGAACGATAAGGAGCCGGGATGAACGCAACAATCCCTGAGCAGACCCCCGATACGCTGAAGGCACTGGTGACCGGTGTCCTCTCCATGTTTAAACACCCGACGCTGAAAAATAACCTGACAACGCTCAATGCCTTGCATCACTGTGCCTTGCTGGATGAGGTGCTGCGCATCGAACTGGTGATGCCATTTGCCTGGTTGAGTGGGTTGGACGTATTAAAAGAAACCGTCAGCCCAGAGTTGATGCGTTTAACCGGCGCCAAGGATGTGGAATGGCGCTTGACACACAGTATTGCCACGCTGCGCCGTGTTAACAATCAGGCGGGCGTCAAAGGTGTTAAAAACATTATTGCCGTTAGCTCTGGCAAGGGGGGCGTAGGGAAATCCAGCACCGCGGTGAACATGGCGTTGGCGCTGGCCGCAGAGGGCGCGTCGGTGGGTATTCTCGATGCCGACATCTATGGCCCTTCCATTCCGACCATGTTAGGCACTGCCAGCGAGCGCCCGACCTCTCCGGATGGTCAGCACATGGCACCGATCATGGCTTATGGTCTGGCGACCAACTCTATCGGTTATCTGGTGACGGATGATAATGCGATGGTGTGGCGCGGCCCGATGGCGAGTAAAGCGCTGTTGCAACTGCTGCAAGATACGCTCTGGCCGGATCTCGATTATCTGGTGTTAGATATGCCGCCGGGCACCGGGGATATCCAGTTGACGCTGGCGCAAAATGTGCCAGTGACGGGCGCAGTGGTGGTGACGACGCCGCAGGACATCGCGTTGGTGGACGCCATGAAGGGCATCACCATGTTCGAGAAAGTCAGTGTGCCGGTGTTGGGTATCGTCGAGAACATGAGCGTGCATATTTGCAGCCACTGTGGTCATCTGGAGCCGATTTTTGGCACCGGCGGCGCGCAGAAACTGGCGGAGAAATACAACTGTGCGCTGTTGGGGCAACTGCCGCTGCATATCTCTCTGCGTGAGGATCTCGATCGCGGTGAACCCACCGTTGCCAGCAAGCCCGACAGCGAGTTCACCTCACTGTATCGCGAACTGGCCGGGCAAGTGGCTGCACAGCTTTACTGGCAGGGTGAAGTCATTCCGACCGAGATTTCGTTCCGCGCGGTATAACCGATTTTATGCATGTTCAATAGGGTTCCCGCATTGGCGGGAACTGCCTTTAGATCAACTCGCATGTCCACTTGGCGGATTCTCGCGTTGATGGGCTACTCGCCCATTATCAGCGTTTCCGGCGTTATGTCGGGACGTCTACAGCTCATTTAAACCAAATGCCAATCAAAACGCGCTGTGGGTATCTCAGATGCGATACCTGTGATCGTTTTTCGGTCCAACGAACCGACTGATGTTGAGGGATAGCGCGATGACGATAATCTTAAGATGGCTTACTTTCACACTGCCAGTTGCCACTCTCCTGGCATGTGCGCCTTATAATTACGAGGCGCATCAGAACAAAAGACCCGGTATGCATGTCAATGGTCCACCACTCTATTTCAATGGTCCACCAGTCTATTCGATGGGGCATGATGGGGTATTCAGAAGGGACCTGCGTATGGAACGTGTCCGTGCTCGCGGATGTGTAGATTACAGCACAGATTGTGGCAGACCTGTTGGCTGGTAACGCGGCGGTAACTTCAGCATTACCGATCTCCCGGCGGTGAAAGTGTGCCGCTTCACTGTTGAGCTAGCTCGGTGAGCGGGAAACGTGCCACATAAAACCTCGCTTCAACCTGTTTTCATGTTTGTTATCTTTCGTTGCGCCGAGACAGCGTGTGCACGCTCACCCATCCCCTTGCAAACCAGAAATGACCAAGAGTAGGGCTGGCGCTGCCTGCCTTAACTCCCTATAATTCGCTCGTTACTGTTTGTTTACCCGTTACTATGCCATTCGGCATTTCCCCCATTTATCAGGTCATTTATTGTCATGGCTGCGACGTCTCACCAGTGTGTCATCATCGGAATTGCAGGAGCATCCGCTTCTGGCAAAAGTCTTATTTCCAGTACGCTTTATCGCGAGTTGCGCGATCAGGTGGGGGATGAGCATATCGGGGTCATCCCGGAAGACAGTTATTATAAAGATCAAAGCCATCTGAGCATGGAAGAGCGGGTGAAAACCAACTACGACCACCCCAATGCCATGGACCATGACCTGCTGTTAACGCATCTGAAAATGTTCAAAGCCGGACAAGCGATTGAGTTACCACAGTACAGTTATGTTGAGCATACCCGCAAGCATGAGACGGTACGTTTGTTGCCGAAGAAAGTGATCATTCTGGAAGGTATCTTGTTACTGACTGAAGTCCGCCTGCGCGCTGAGCTGAATTTTTCTATTTTTGTCGATACCCCGCTGGATATCTGCTTGCTGCGCCGTATGCGCCGTGATGTGAACGAACGCGGTCGCTCCATGGACTCGGTCATGGAGCAGTATCAAAAAACGGTACGCCCAATGTTTTTGCAATTTATTGAACCGTCCAAGCAATATGCAGATATTATCGTGCCACGCGGCGGTAAAAACCGTATTGCGATTGATATTCTGAAAGCCAAAATCAGTCAGTTTTTTGAATAATTCACCGAATACGGCGTAAACGAGAAAAGGGAACAACATGAGACTGTGCGATCGTGACATAGAAAGCTGGCTAGACGATGGACGCCTGGTTATCACCCCCCGTCCTCCCGTTGAACGAATCAACGGTGCCACGCTGGATGTGCGGCTGGGTAATCAGTTTCGCGTTTTCAGCGGACACACTGCCGCATTTATCGATTTAAGCGGCCCAAAAGACGAAGTTAGCGCGGCGCTCGATCGCGTGATGAGCGATGAAATCAACTTGCCGGAAGGCGAAGCGTTTTTCCTGCATCCTGGCGAATTGGCGCTGGCGGTGACGTTGGAATCGGTGACATTGCCGGATAATCTGGTGGGCTGGCTCGACGGTCGCTCATCGTTGGCGCGCCTGGGATTAATGGTTCACGTTACTGCGCATCGCATCGATCCCGGCTGGCAGGGTAGAATCGTGCTGGAGTTCTATAATTCAGGTAAGCTACCGTTGGCATTACGCCCTGGCATGATTATCGGTGCATTGAGTTTTGAACCGCTCTCTGGCCCGGCAGCACGCCCCTACAACCGTCGTGAAGATGCAAAATACAAAGATCAGCAGGGTGCTGTGGCGAGCCGAATCGATAAGGATTGATCGCCGGTGCATAATGCTGTTGCACTGATTGTTGGGAGAATGGCATGAAAAGAGTGTTGACGACGCTGGCGATTTTGCTTGTGGTGCTGGCTGTCGGTATGACGGAGCTGGTCATGCTGGTGAATCCCAACGATTTTCGCGCTTACATGGTAAGCCAGGTTGATGCCCGCAGTGGATACCGTTTGCAGTTGGAGGGGGATCTCCGCTGGCACGTTTGGCCGCAGCTCAGCATTCTCTCTGGCGGTATGTCGCTAACCGCGCCCGGCGCGGCGGCACCGATTGTCAGTGCAGAAAACATGCGTCTGGATGTGAAACTCTGGCCGCTATTGTCACATCGTCTGGAAGTGAAGCAGGTGATGCTCAAAGGCGCGGTGGTGCGCTTAACGCCTGAAAGCGAAGCGCATCGCTCCAGCACCGCGCCCATTGCGCCAGCCGGTTCGTCAACGCCTGAAGAGACGCGCAATTGGCGACTTGCCATTAATCAGTTGAAAATCGTGGATAGCCTGTTGATTTTGCAGCGCGGTGACGACGAACAGCTCAACGTACGCGATATCAACCTCACGTTGGAAGAGAGCAGTGAGCGCCAACTGGCGCTGGAATTGACCAGCCGCATTAATCGCGATCAGCGCGACCTTGCCGTATCATTTCAGGCGAATCTCGATATGCTGCACTATCCGCAGCAAATCGACGCCAGCATCGAACAATTTCAATACCAACTTCAGGGCGCAGGTATTCCCGTTGGCGGCATTAGCGGCAGTGGTAGCCTCCTAGCCAGCTATCAACAAGCTGCTGGTGCTACTCAGCCAGAAAAAGTCACGATAAGTCAGTTCACGCTGGCGGCCAGTGACAGTCAACTGAGCGGGAATGCGACAGCAATCCTGGGTGATCACCCTGTCTATACGCTGGACATCAACGCGGCGCGGCTAAACCTTGATGCGCTGCTGGGAAGTGCGCCAACGGCACAAACGCAAAACGCTTCGCCAGCCGCGATCAAGACCGTTACGCCGGTAGTCTCGACGGAGCGCGGGTTGAGTGAGGGCGATGCCTTATGGCAATCGTTCAGTGCGCAGTTGGCATTGCAGGTAGACACGCTTATCTACCGTGGCCTGACATTCAGCAAGGTAAACCTCAACGCGGTTAATCAGGCTGGCGTACTGACTCTTTCCTCGTTGCAGAGCGAGCTTAACGGCGGGCGTATCGCACTGACCGGAAAAATGGATGCGAAGGCAACACCTAAAATCACTTTGCAACCCACTATTGAGGGGGTGAGCGTTGAGCCGCTGACAGTCGCGTTTGCGTTGCCGCAAACGGTAAGTGGCAAACTGTCGTTAAAGGGACAATTTAGTGGCGATACTTTCTCGCTGGATGCATTGATGCGTCAGTGGCGGGGTAACGCGACATTGCGTGTGGACAACCTGCGTTTTCAGGGCGTGAATATTCAGCAGATGATTCAGTTGGCGGTGGTGCGCAACAACAGCAATGTACAGGCGTTAGAGCGCTACGATCGTTATACCGACATTACGCGGTTGACCGGCAATGCCGATCTCAATGCAGGCAAACTGCGGGTAAGTGATATCACCGGTCAATCTGCGCTGCTGTCGCTCACCGGCACCAGCCAGTTTGATCTCCCGGCTCAACAATGTGACATGAATTTTAACGTGCGCATTACCGACGGCTGGCGTGGCAACGTGCAGTTAGTGGAGATTTTAAAATCTACCAGCGTGCCTCTGCGTATTTATGGCCCGATCAATAACCTGAGCTATCAACTGCAAGTCGATCAGTTGCTGCGTAAACGCCTTCAGGATGAGATGAAAAAGCGGCTCAATGAGTGGGCAGACAAAAACCAGCAGAGCCAGACCGGCAAAGGGCTAAAACAGCTTCTCGACAAGCTTTGATTGCCTATCGTTGTGGTCTTAGAGAGAGGATGAAAAAGAAGGGGAACTCGTTATTTATGTTCCCCTTCACCAATCAACACTCCATTCGACATTCCCATGCACCACTCGTCATTCCCGCCTTCGCGCTGAGGATTCTCCACAAATCCAGGCCAAGTCTTTTTGTTGTTGCAGTGAATGTTTCGTGCGCGTTAACCCATGCGGTTATTTGCAACGTACATCGCACGCGCCTGGCTCGGGGCGCTCAGTCGCCCTCGCCCAGAGGTCCCTGGCTTTTCGCGGGAAATAACGCCGCTACGCGGTGCCTTCGGGGCCCGAGCCCACTCACGGGCCGCCAGCGACGCGGAAAACTCGTCTCATCCATGAGACTCGCCCCTACGGGGCCGCTGCTAGCAGCGTTCAAAAGTGCTCCCGGCATTTTTGTCAGACGCGGCGCTGACTTTCGCGGCGTCCTGCCGCTTACCCTGTGGTCTCGCTCCCCTCAGCGTTATTTTTTACGCGATATAACGTTAAATAATTCAAAATAGTAAAACCATGCCGCTTTAGGCTATTTTTTCTGGGGGGGCCTGAGCGCGAAAGCGGGAATCTCTCCCAGACTAAACCTGTATCTTCTGCCAGTGGTCCCCGGCTTGCGCTGAGGACGACAGAGATCGCTGCCACGAAAACAATGACTGTTAATGGTTTTTTTTCTTTCAATACACTAATAGGCAGTTTTTTAACCTTATCTCGTTTGGGTAAATAAACTTTACTTCTTTGATCTTTGCCATTTGTAGTTTTTCTACAAATCAGTAAACTTCCCTGTTTTTATCACATTTTCTTATACCAGAGCGCGATTTGATGTCTGTCCTTCAGGCATTTTTTTACGTTCACTTTCTACAGAGAAACATCATGATCGAACTCCTTATAGGTGTTGTTGTGACGGTGCTGGTGGGCCGTTACATCATTAAAGGCTATTCCTCGACCGGCGTTCTGATGGCGGGCGGGTTGCTGCTGCTGCTGATCAGCGTGCTGATGGGGAAAAGCGTACTGCCCGCCAGTGCGAAGTCCACGGGGTGGGGCTTAACGGATATTGTTGAATACGTCAAAATTCTGCTGATGAGCCGCGGCGGCGACCTTGGCATGATGATCATGGTACTGTGCGGTTTTGCCGCCTACATGACGCATATTGGCGCCAATGATGTTGTGGTAAAACTGGTTTCACGCCCGCTGAAAGTGATCAACTCCCCTTATTTGCTGATGATTGCCGCCTATTTCTTGGCCTGCCTGATGTCACTCGCTGTGTCATCTGCCACCGGATTGGGTGTGTTGCTGATGGCAACGCTGTTCCCAGTTATGGTGAATGTGGGCATCAGCCGTGGAGCGGCGGCGGCTATCTGCGCCTCGCCGGCGGCATTGATCCTGTCGCCGACCTCTGGCGACGTGGTGCTGGCGGCGCAGGCTTCGCAAATGAAGCTGGTGGATTTTGCCTTTAAGGTGACACTGCCGATCTCCATTGCCGCCATTGTGTCTATGGCTATTGCCCACTTTTTCTGGCAGCGCTATATTGACCGAAAAGAGAACATCAGCCACGAAATGGTCGAAGCGCAAGACATTGAAACCAATGCGCCGCGCCTGTACGCCATTTTGCCGTTCACGCCGATCATCGGTGTGCTGATTTTTGATGGCAAGTGGGGGCCGGAGCTGCACATTATCACCATTCTGGTGATCTGCATGCTGCTGGCTGCTATGTGTGAATTCCTGCGTTTCTTTAACGCCAAAACCATTTACGCTGGGCTGGATGTCGCTTATAAGGGCATGGCCGAGGCCTTCTCCAGCGTTGTGGTGCTGTTGGTTGCTGCCGGTGTGTTTGCACAGGGGTTGAGCACCATCGGCTTTATCAGCGGTTTGATTGGGTTGGTGCAATCTTTTGGCAGCGGCGCTCTGCTTATCATGCTAGTGCTGGTCGTGATCACCATGTTGGTGGCAATGACCACCGGCTCGGGTAACGCACCGTTCTATGCGTTTGTCGAACTGATCCCTAAGCTGGCTTCACAGATGGGCATCAACCCAGCCTATCTGGCGATTCCGATGCTGCAAGCTTCTAACCTTGGCAGAACCATTTCTCCGGTGTCTGGCGTAGTGGTTGCGGTGGTGGGGATGGCGAAGGTTTCGCCGTTCGAAGTGGTAAAACGCACATCAGTGCCGGTATTGGTCGGGCTGATTGTGGTAGTGGTTGCTACGGAAATTTTGATCCCGGCATAAGATAAATGGGCATCCCTCACTGTGTATCGGTGGGGGATGTTTTGGAAACAGAACCAATCAACCGGCGAAGGCAAAACTGTCGCGGCTGCTTTGCGGAATACCCAGTTGATGTACGCGGATCGTATGGTTTGCTAAATCAATGGCGGCTTCACCGGCGCGCAACAGATTTAAGATAACGGAATCCTGCCGGGTGAAGTCGGTAGTAAAGTGTTCTGCATCTTGATTAAACTCTTCCCGAATTCGTTGCAAACAGCGGCGTATCGCTGCACTTTATTGATGATGATATCTGTCATTGATGCAGGCTCTGTTTGAAATCTGCCAAAATTTCTGCACGCTCTTGCTGCAAATGTTGATACATGGAAAGCGTGGTCATCTCTAAGTGCTCTGCTTCCTGGTTGCGTTGATACAGACACACTCCGTGACGAATAAGCTCCATGCGCAATGCCGTTGACGCTTGTCTTAGGTCAACCAGATCGACATCACGATGCAACGTGCTGGCTATTTCGCTAGCAAGGTCCCAGCGATAAACGGGATCGAGAAGGTCTTGTGCCAACACGGCAACATCTATATCGCTGTCAGGGCCAGCATTTCCTCTCGCATGAGAGCCGAACAGGTAAATAAGGCTGACAGTAGGTATTGCCTCTTTTATCAAGCTGATTAATGCATCACGCATAAGATATCTCCGCTTTGCGGTAATTATACCTCATAATCCTGCTCAGGCGTGTGTTCCTGAGTGATTGCCACTTTAACAATACGGTGGCTCTCCATGCTTACTATCTTGAAGCGATAGCCGTCGATGGTAAGTTCATCACCTTCTTGCGGCACGCGCTGCGAATACTCCATCATCAACCCGGCAAGCGTGTAATATTCGCGTTTTTCATCCAGGGTAAGAGGGATGTACATGGCGAGATCTTCCAGTGGCGTATAGCCGTTGGCAATCCAACTGCCATCTTCATTTTGCGTGATGTCATGACGCGCATCGACATCCTCTCCTTCGACCGGCAGATTCCCAGCGATGGTTTCCATGACATCGCTCAGCGTAACAATGCCTTCTACTGAACCAAATTCATCCACCACAAAAGCGAAGTGGGTTTTTGCCGTTCTGAACTGCTCTAGTGCCTGTAGCAAAGAGATCTGCTCAGGGAACACCAGCGGCTGGCGCACCAGCTTATGCAGATCGAGTGGTTCATGGCGCAACTGTTGTTGCAACAGGGAGGCTACGTGCACGATGCCCACCGGTTCATCCGAGGTAGGGCTATCCATCACTACCAGTCGCGTATGCGGGCTTTTCTCCAACAGCGCTGCCAGCGCATCTTGGGGAGACTGAAGCTCAACGGCGATGATATCGTGGCGGGATGTCATGATGCTGCTCACGCTACGCTGTCCCATGCCGAGCACGCGTTCGATCATGCGCCGTTCCTGACGGTTGAACACTGCATTACCGCTTTGTGCGTTGTCGCCAATCAGGTCCGAGGTTTGGTTGTTCAATTCCGCATCTTCATGCTCGCCGCGCAGGATTTTCAGGATCACATCGGCAGTACGCTGGCGCAGCGGTACATCAGAGGTGAGGAAACGGCGGCGGTTAAACTGAGCAACCTGGTTTAGCACCTCAATCAATACGGAGAAACCGATTGCTGCATAGAGGTAGCCTTTGGGAATATGGTAGCCAAAACCGTCTGCGACCAGACTAAAGCCGATCATCAGCAAAAAGCTGAGGCAAAGAATGACGATAGTTGGGTGAGCGTTTACAAACCGGGTTAACGGCTTGCTGGCGAGCAGCATTAATCCAATGGCGATGGTGACGGCAGACATCATCACCAGCAGATGATCCGTCATGCCGACTGCGGTAATCACCGAATCCAGCGAAAAAATGGCATCCAGAATGACAATCTGCGTCACAACCGCCCAAAAGCGCGCTCTTTTGCGTTGGTCATGCTGCTCCTGATCTTTGCCTTCTAACCGCTCATTGAGTTCTACCGTGGCTTTGAACAGCAGAAACAGCCCGCCAATCACCATAATGATATCGCGTGCGCTAAACGGCTGTTGAAACAGGGTGAAAAGCGGGGCGGTGAGGGAAACCAGCCAGGACATCGAGGCAAGCAGCACCAGACGCATCAATAGCGCGAGTGACAGACCGACGACACGGGCACGATCTCTGAGTTTTTCGGGGAGTTTTTCCGCCAGAATGGCAATAAAGACAAGGTTATCGATACTTAATACCAGTTCCAACACCACAAGCGTTGCCAAACCGGCCCAGATAGTGGGATCTGCGATCCACTCCATATAAATTTTTTCACCTTCATCAACCAGAACCGATATAGGGTAGCAGCGCAGACCCCATTGAACCAGCATTTGTGGGGGCATTGTCCGCCAAACAACATTTTCACAAAATCATTGCAAACATAATTACTTTGCTTACAACTACTTATCATTGTAACTTGCTGATTTAAAATCGCTAACTTTCAAAAAACGGTATCTCGCCACGCGCAAGAGTGCTAGCATTTGTAAGGAATTATTAAATAAAACCGTTTTGTTTAAAAAACACTCAAACATAAAAAGACATGTGATTTCCTAAGGTTATTGCGGTTTTGTTGCGCGGGATAGGCCTAATCTGAAAATCTTTGTAAATCCACGAATTTCCTGTACAGAGTGAAATGTGCTCCATACTATAGTGGCGTGCGCGGCACTATAGAGTCTTTTTCTGAAAGTTTTGTGGTTTTTTTTGCTTGACTAGCCCATAACAATAAATAAGTACCCGGGAATCATAATGTGGCCCACGGACGGTATCCGTATTTTAACAGGGTAGAGTCCACGGACGTGGTGTAAATTCGGCAGGAGATGG
>SMLE01000545.1_pt1 | contig 13055 bp, 12 predicted proteins | sample 2451431 | NCBI scaffold set ML178787.1 | reverse complement strand
ATCTGATCCTGTTTCACGCCGAAAGTTCGATTTATTCAACAAAGCCTTATCGCCCTTTCTTTCAAGAGACCTGACAACACAAAATCACATTCAATCGCGATAAAAAATCATAAATCAGAATAAAAATCTAAATAAATCTATATAATCAGAGTATTATCTATATTTAACTAAAATAGTTATTATGTTGTACTTGTCAAAGAACCCCCCTCTATTATTGGTACCGTCATTTTTGCTTTGCTGCACAAACGATTTTTCTCACAATATTTTTCTCACAACATAATTTATTATTGTGTTTGTTAAACCAAAACATATTAACAAGGTATGGAAATAATTTATGAAATTAACTAAAGCCGCACTGGCCTCAGCCATCGCCATGACTTTTATTCTTAGCGCCAATGCTGCCGACACACATAATGGCACTGTGACATTTAATGGAACAATCATTGATACGCCATGCTCTGTCGATCAGGATGATTTACATCAGACCGTAGAGTTTGGTGAAATCAGCAAAGCTGTTTTGGAGAATGGTGGCACTTCTGACATTAAATCCTTTGATATTGAGTTAAAAGATTGCAGTCTTGATACAGCTACAACCGCAAAAATCGTTTTTAATGGTGGTACCGCTGCTGGCACCAACAGTGAATTACTGGCATTGAACGGCGCGGCATCTGGTGCTGGTATTGCTGTTAAATATTCAGGCAGCAAGATCAAGTTTGATGGTGCCACTCCGGCAGTCAATGCTTCCCCGCTGTCAAACGGTGATAATACGTTCTCTTTCTCTACCTATGTCGAGAAGCTCCCTACGCCGCAATCTGGCACCGCTGTTGATATCACTACCGGTGAATTTACCAGTACAGCAAACTTTGTTGTGTCTTATCAGTAACAGTAAGTAATTAGGAAAACAATGGCACGGACGCCGCTTTAAACAATGTCATTGTGGAGAAATAGGGTGAAAAGGTTTTTTTTATACCGTGTGATTTATTTCATTCTATTTTACGTCCCTGTTTATTCCCATGCCGAATGGGATGAGCAAAGAGGTGATGTGACTTTTGGGGGTAGCATTACGGCAACCCCTTGTTTTCTCTCTAATGAATCCATTTATCAACGCATTGATTTTGGGCAGATCAGTACTCGTTCTCTGATCCCCTCATTCTCAGCAAAGAGAATGATTGAAATAAAACTGTTAGTCTGCTCCTTCGCGGCAGAAAAAGATATTAATAAAGCAGGAAGCAGTGCAAAAATTACTTTCCTCGGTCAACAGAGTCAACAAAACCCACAATTATGGGCTGTTTCTGGTGAAGCGTCTGGTATTACATTACAACTTTTGACAGAGAAAAACACGCCCATTCCTTACGGTAGTGAAGGCAGCGACTTTCAATTAATTGAGGGTGATAACACGCTTCGCTTTGCTGTAAAACTTATTGCCAATATGGACCAGATAACCGTCGGTGAGTTTTACTCCATTATCAACTTCACAATTTCTTATCACTGATATTTCGCATGTCTTATCAAATTACCGGTCTAACGATTATGTTAAGAATACTGTTCAGCAGAAAAAAGAAGCGGATTCTATTACGTTTTGGCATTTATATTTTTTCGTTGAGTGTTTCAGCGTTACATGCAACAGAATTTAATATTAACGTGTTGGATGTGGATGAACGTCAAGAAATTGATCTGAGCCACTTTTCCGATCCTGATTATGTCACTCCGGGAGAATATCTGCTGTCCATCAGAATCAATGCCCGCGAAATTCAGCAAACTAAGGTACAATTTCTACCATCTGGGCCAAATAATAACAAACCGACAGCCTGTATCACTCCAGAAATTGCTAATAAACTGGCCTTAACAAAAGAAGCCAGTCGAATGATCGTTTTATGGAATAACAATGAATGTGCCGATCTTACGCCGATTTCCGGCGTAAAAATATCTAATCGTATCGGAATGGGCGATTTGGATATCACCATTCCGCAAGCCTGGCTACGGTACAGTGATACCACTTGGACACCGCCCGAGCAATGGGATGAGGGAATCAATGGCGTATTGCTGGACTATAATTTGGTCGGTACAGCGCGGCGTAATACCAATAATATGGGCTCAGATCGTTATCTGAGCAGCTATGGTACGGCAGGTTTCAATCTGGGGGCCTGGCGTTATCGCGCTGATTATCGCTATTTCCGGCAGCAATCTCGTACTACAGAGCGAGATCAGTTCTCTTGGGATCAATTCTACGCGTATCGTCCACTGCCGATGATGTCCGCGGACCTGCGGCTGGGCGAAATGTTTTCAGGCAGTAATCTGTTCGACAGCTACCGCTTCACCGGGATTGCCTTAGAAAATAATGAAAACATGTTGCCACCGGCAATGCGTGGCTATGCGCCTGAAATTCGAGGTGTTGCTCGTTCCAACGCCCGAGTCACTGTCACCCAGAATGGACGCGTGATTCATGAAACCACCGTTCCTGCCGGCCCATTCGCGATCCAGAGTCTCAGAAGCGGTATCAGCGGCACGTTAAATGTTGAAGTCACGGAGGAGGATGGCTCGGTTTCACGTTTTCAAACGGAAGCCGCCAACCTGCCCTACCTGACGCGGCCTGGCCATGTGCAATACAAACTGTCTGCCGGGCGACCGTCGAATAACGATCACCATTTTGAGGGACCGGCGTTCTCTTCCGCGGAAGCCTCGTGGGGTCTCAGCAGTTCCTGGTCAGTGTACGGGGGCACACTGCTCTCTGACAGCTATCAATCCTGGGCCGCCGGTGTGGGGAAAAACCTCTATTTGCTGGGTGCGCTCACGGCGGATGTCACACAGTCACGCGCCACGCTGGAACAAGCACCCTCGAGGTTGATGGGACACTCTTTTTCTCTGAACTGGTCGAAATTCTTTGACAGCATCGAGAGCCAGGTGAGCTTTGCCGGATACCGTTTTTCTGAAAGAACGTTTATGAGCATGCCGCAGTTCTTGTCAGCACTGAATTATGACAACGCGCTGTACAGTGAAAAAGAGCGCTATAGCATAACGGTATCGAAAAACTTTTCCGCAGAGAATAACAAATCACTGCTGAGCAGCATGTCCACCTATCTGACGTATACCCACAGCACATTTTGGAATGCTTCTGAGCAAGATCGCTATGGCGTTTCGTTAAATAAATATTTTGATGTCGGAGACATAAAAGGCATTTCCGCCAACCTGTCTGCCTATAAAACCACGTATAACCAGCGTACAGATGACAGCATTTATCTGAGCCTCTCAATTCCCTTACGGAACAAAGAACGCGTGAGCTATAGCGCAGGAAGCTTCAACAGCGATGTCAATCAAACTCTGACGTACACCAATAACCGTGCGTCTGACAGTAACTGGAATCTGAGCACGCGCTATAACGACCAGGAAAACACCTACCTTAGCGGAAATTACAACTATCTGGCCTCAACAACAGACGCCAGCGTCAGCGCTGCCTGGCAGCAAAATCGGTACACCTTTCTGAGCGGTTCATTACGCGGAGGGGTCACGGCAACCCAACACGGTGTTGCTGCGCATCCGAAAGGGAATAATGGCGGAACCCGTATCATGGTGGATACGGACGGTCAGCCCGATGTGCCTTTTGCCCAAAGTCGAGTCACCACTAACCGAGCTGGACTCGCCGTCATTGCCAACACCAGTAGCTATTATGACGTTTCCACGCGAATCGATGTGCAAAAATTGCCTAAAAATATCGAAGCGACCACTAATGTGGTTCAGGGCACGCTCACCGAAGGTGCCATTGGCTACAGAAAATTCACGGTAGTCAGCGGCGCAAAAATTCTCGCCAGCATTATGTTGGAAAATGGCAAATCGCCGCCCTTCGCTTCTCGCATCAAAAGCAGCAAAGGCCGCGATGTCGCCATGGTATCGGATCAAGGTCAGGCCTATATCACTGGCGTCTCTGAGAATGAAATACTCTCCGTCTTTTGGGAGGGGAAAGCCCAATGCCAGGTAACGCTACCGGCAACGCTCAGTTATTTAGATCAACTATTACTGCCTTGCAAATAAAACAAGCACAGCTATTCATTTGCGTTTTTTGGAGAACAAACATGAAAATATTTCCCCCCCTTCGAATCATAGGGTTGTTTATCAGCACAATTCTGACAGCACCCGTCGCTAACAGTGCTATCAACCTGGATCGCACGAGGGTGATTTTTAACGAGAATGAGCAATCGACTACGGTAATGCTCTCAAACCAAAATGTAGAGAATCCTTTTCTGGCACAATCATGGTTAACCGATGAGAATCGTAACAAGATTTCTACGCCATTATTGGTGCTTCCGGCACTACAACGTATCGAGCCTAAAGGGCATAGTTTGATCAGTCTGGTAAAAACAGGCCAGTTGGCACAGTTACCAAAGGACAGGGAGTCGTTGTTTTATTTAAATGTGCGTGAAATTCCGCCAAAACCAGAAAAAGCTAACGTATTGCAAATTGCGATTCAGTCGGAAATAAAAGTTTTTTTCCGCCCGCAACAGATAACCCCAGCAAAAGGTGAAATCTGGCAAAACAAGCTGAGAATTACCAAGTCCGGCAAGCAACTCAGAATTGAGAACCCGACGCCCTATTACATCACGGTCAGTAATATTTTACAGCAGTCCAAAAATACCCATCAGAACCCGACGCGCTTGTTGGCGGGTAATGCCTTTATGGTTTCCCCGAGAGGCAGTATTGATGTAGACGTAACGGACAACAGAGCGAATCAATTTTTCCTGTATTACGTTAACGACTTCGGTGGCCATATTGAATTGCCTTTTACCTGTACACAAAACCGGTGTCAGCCTGTCACGTTGTGATGTTGTTAGTAATGAACGTCGTCTGTGCATTATTCACCGATGATAGCCGCTTAATTCGAAAGCTATAAACAGAGGACTGGCATATGCCTTTTCTACCTACCAATAACCTCCGCACCCTTATTTTAAGCGGCGGTTTGCTTCTGCTCAGCACATTCTCATTCTACGCTAATGCGCTTGAGTGCCGTTTAGGCACCACGACAGGTCCGGTAAACGACTACGAAAACGTAGGAACATTAAAAATCCCCGCTACCTTGCCAGTAGGTAGCCGCCTGTGGACGTCGCAAAGCTATACCCTCAACCTAGCCTGCTGGTCTTATAAAATTGTGGAAACTAACGGTGAAATGTCTTACTTCTACCCTAACCCTGAAGGGAAAGTCATTGGTGAAGGTATCGGTATCGGGATTATCTATAACGGCCAGGACCTCGGTATTATCACCAATGGCGGTACCAGTGCTTCACGCATCTCCACCGGAAGCTGGATCGCCCCGGGGCCGTCCGGCACCCTTGCGCCCGCCAATCCCACCATGCTAAACGTCACGGTACAACTCTATCTGGAAAAAACAGGGGATATTACTGACTCTACCGCTGGCGTTGATGGATTAAAGGTCTTTCAGATCGATGGTGTGGGGGGGATCAATAATAAACCGGACAGTAACTACGGCCTTACGCTCTCAGGCTTACACGGTATCGAAGTGATGCAGTGTTCCGCGACGATCACCGTTTCCCCCGACAGCTACGTCGATTTTGGCACGATAAGGTCATGGAATGATGCCAATGCCGGTGTGGTAGCCCAGTCAGTATTTCGCATTAACGCCTCAACGGACGGGGGACAAGATTGCGGAAAAGGGTTTAATTTGAACGTTAATTTCGATGCGGCGGCACAGGGAAATGCACTGGTCGGTCTTGATGGGATGGATATGGGGAACGGCTCGACGCTGAAAATTGAAGAGCAGCAGACCGCAAGCAATGTGACGTTCAACCAGTTTATTCCGTTTATCAGCCAGCCCACCTCAGCAAATGGCGTAGTTGAACGCGCTTACACCGCGCGTTTGTATGCCTCAGGCCCCGCAGTTATCGGTGATACGGAGAAAAATATCATTCTGCGCTTTAACTATTATTGACCGATGCTGCACGTTTACGGCCACGTTTTATCAAGAGGAACAAAATGAACATCCACGCTATTCGGCTAGCACCTCTGTCCGCATTCTGCCTATCCGCGTTGGCGTCAGTCATGGCATGGGGGGATGTACCGTCCAACCTGACTGATGCTACCGTGACTTTCCATGTACAGGTGGTCAGTTCCCCCTGTCACTTTCAGGACAATACTGAGATTATTGTTGAAATGGGTGAAACCTCTACACGCACATTGCAAACTCAGCAGTATGGGGACTGGCACACCTTCACCTTAGGTTTCACTGAATGCAATACCGACACCTTTCAAAATGTCGCCATTCAATTTTTAGGCACCGAAGACACGCACCTTCCCGGTCGTCTGGCACTGGATAGCAGTTCAGGAGCCAAAGGCGTGGCGATTGGGATTTATTACGGCAATAGCCTCGTTACCATCAACAACAACTCAGCGTGGATCCCCTTGCAGGTTGGCGATAATCTTCTGCCGTTTTCAGCACGGATTGAGAAAACAGCAGAAGATACACTGCGATCCGGCGATTACACGGCAACGGCACACTTCAAACTCAGCTATCTCTGAACAGTGCGCGCTAGCGCACCTGAACGGGGCAATGACAGCAAAGCGTCTCATCGGCGACTAAGGCACAAAACACACCGCATGAAAAAACAAAATTAAAATATTTTATTATCAATATCTTTAATATTTTAATAAATGTCTTAAAGTTATTTCTAAAGAGTCCGTTGTTAACTATACGTAGGGCTGTTTGGAGATATCATCATGAGAGCATGGCTTCTGTATGGCGCACTTCTGTCATGGGCGGGTTTTTCACTTCCCACCGCGATGGCTTCTTCCACCATCAACACCGACGTTATTCATATTGTTGGCACCATTGTTGAACCCCCTTGTGATATTTCAACGCATTCACAGCAGGTGACGGCGCAGTGTTTTCGGCAAGGACAGCAGCACACGCTCACCCTCGCCAAGCTAACGCAACAGCACGCGTTACCCCAGGGCGTGGGTTTCATTGCCCCCTGTCCTTAAGCGAAACGGTCAAAGTAGTGGTGATCAGTTACCAATAATGGCAGACGAACGTCTGCCGCAAGGCGTGATTTTTATCACGAGGTGCTACCCAACAGTGTGGCTTTCATTGGTCACACCATCAGGAAAGGAAGGCGACGCCTTGCTTAAGCACCAAATCGCAGGCTTTGGTTTTAACTTTTTCGGCCAACGGTGTGCTGCCGATATTGTTGAGGTTTAGCGCCTGCCCATCCTTGGTCTGCAACAGTCCAGCCATTCCCTGGGTGTAATCCGTTTGTTTCTGTTTTGCGGCGCTGTTCAGCCCCAACTTATCAAGTAATTTATCTTTGATATTTTCGGTATTGGTGGCAGATACCAGCTTCTGCTTGATGCAGTACTGCAAAATACCCGCAGCATTGCCCATGCTGCCCGCGCTCAATGCCTGCGTGCCGCCCCCAAGCAAGCCGGTTAAATTTGTGGTTGAGCCACCATTTTGCCCAAGCTGGCTGGCAGCACTGGACAGCGTATCCTGCCAGTTGGCTGCCTGAAGATTTCCGGTCATTAGCAGGCTGGAAAAAACAGTGCAGTACAGGGTGCGGTTTATCAGATTCATCACGTAGTCACTTTGTTTTATGAAAACGGGTTTAGGAAAACAGGTTCAATAAAAAAGGAGATACACTGCCGGGCAGTATACCTCCTCTTTAGGGCGGCAACATCAACGGTTGCCAAGCATTTTCCGTTACAGCACGATATTACCGACCACAAAACCGAATGCCACGGACAATGCAATCGTTAACACCCCCGGCACCAGAAACGCATGGTTAAAAACATACTTGCCGATGCGAGTTGAACCGGTGTCATCCATTTCCACCGCCGCCAGCAAGGTGGGGTAAGTAGGCAGAACAAACAGTGCCGATACCGCAGCAAAAGAGTCCACCACCGTTACCGGTGAAACACCAAGCACCAGGGCGGCAGGCAGTAATGCTTTCGCCGTCGCAGCCTGGGAATAGAGCAGCATCGACGCAAAGAACAGCACAACGGCCAGCATCCAGGGGTAGTTTTGCAGCAATGCGCCAGCGGTGCTCTGGATATCATTGATGTGCGCTTTGACAAAGGTATCTCCCAACCAAGCGACGCCCATGACGCACACGCAAGCACTCATACCCGATTTAAACGTGCTGGCAGAAAGCACTTTGCTGGTATCGATTTTACAGGTGATGGCAATGAGCGTAGCGATGGTCAGCATGAACACCACAATAGCTTCGTTACGTGGCAGCACAGGGTTAGCAATCAGCTTCACTGTGTCACTGATTGCCGTGGCGTAGCCCACAACGGCAACGATCCCAAGCAGGAACAGCAGCACCGACAGTTTTGCCCCCGGCTTGATCTCCAACGTACTGGCGGCGCGCACCGACACTTCGCCATTCTTAAGCCGCTGCTGATAGACTTCATCATCTTTCAGCTCTTTACCCAGAAAGTTGGTGACGACCGCCGTTAACAACACGGCAGCGAGCGTGGTGGGGATGCATATTCCCAACAGCAACAGATAGCTGACACCATGCGGTTCCAGAATACCGGCGGCAAAAACTACTGCCGCAGAAATCGGCGAAGCGGTGATCGCCACCTGAGAGGCCACGACAGCGATGGAGAGCGGACGCGACGGACTAATCCCCTGCTCTTTCGCCACTTCCGCAATCACTGGCAACGTTGAAAATGCAGTATGCCCGGTGCCCGCCAGTAGCGTCATAAAGTAGGTGACCAACGGCGCGAGAAAGGTGACATATTTAGGCTGACGGCGTAACAGTTTTTCCGCCAGACTGACCAGGTAATCCATGCCGCCCGCTACCTGCATGGAGGCAATGGCAGCAATGACCGCCATAATGATTTCGATCACATCAAACGGGATAGCTCCCGGTTTGATATGGAGACCAAGCGTCAGCACCAGCACCCCTAACCCACCGGCAAAGCCGATACCGATGCTACCAAGACGCGATCCTAGATAAATGGCAAGCAGAACGACAAAGAGTTCCACGACAAGCATACAATGCTCCTTAACGATGGTTAAAAGTCGTGCGATGATATTGTTGTTATTATCTTTTTTTATAAGTGGACATCAGGCACAGGGCTAACCTGTGCCTGGGGTTAATCAATCGGAGAGTTAGGCGTTTTCGTCGGTATAACGCTTCGCTTTATAGGCCGGATGCATCAGATTCTGCGTGGAGAAAATGTCATCCAGTTCACTTTCGGTCAGCAAGCCACGCTCCAGCACCACTTCACGCACGCTCTTGCCGGTTTCGGCGCAAATCTTGCCAACAATGTCGCCATTGTGGTGGCCAATAAACGGGTTGAGGTAGGTGACAATTCCGATGGAATTGAAGACATAAGCTTCACAAACGGCTTTGTTGGCAGTGATGCCATTGACGCATTTTTCCAGCAAGTTGTAGCAGGCGTTGGTGAGGATCTGGATAGACTCGAACATCGCCTGACCGATGACCGGTTCCATCACGTTGAGCTGCAACTGACCCGCTTCAGACGCCATAGTGACGCAGGTGTCGTTGCCGATCACCTTGAAGCACACCTGATTGACCACTTCCGGTACCACCGGATTGACCTTGGCTGGCATGATGGAAGAGCCTGCCTGCAATTCCGGCAGGTTGATTTCATTGAGGCCAGCGCGCGGGCCGGAAGAGAGCAGACGCAGGTCATTGCAGATTTTCGACATCTTCACCGCCAGACGTTTCAGCGCACCGTGTACCATCACGTAAGCACCGCAGTCGGAGGTGGCTTCGATCAAATCCTCGGCCGGTACGCACGGCAGTCCGCTCACTTCTGCCAGGCGTTGTACCGCAAGATGCTGGTACTCATCCGGCGTATTCAGTCGCGTGCCGATGGCCGTCGCGCCCAGATTCACTTCCAGCAGCAGTTCTGCGGTACGCAGCAGGTTTTTGTTCTCTTCTTTCAGCAGTACGTAGAAAGCATGGAATTCCTGGCCCAACGTCATCGGCACCGCGTCCTGTAGCTGGGTGCGTCCCATCTTCAGAATGGTTTCAAATTCTTTGGCCTTGTGCTCGAAGCCATCCGCCAACTGAGTGATGGCTTCGACCAGTTTCAGGATGGAACTATACACCGCAATACGAAAGCCGGTGGGATAGGCATCGTTGGTGGACTGGCACTTGTTCAGATGATCGTTAGGGTTGAGGTACTGGTATTCGCCTTTATTATGGCCCATCAGTTCCAGACCAATGTTGGCAAGCACTTCGTTGGTGTTCATGTTCACCGAGGTGCCCGCACCGCCCTGATAGACATCAACCAGGAACTGATCCATGCATTTGCCGTTGTTCAATACTTCATCGCAGGCGCGGATAATGGTATCGGCGATCGGGCGGGGAATGGTTTTCAATTCACGGTTCGCTAATGCAGCCGCTTTTTTAACCATCACCATCGCGCGCACAAATTCAGGAATATCACTGATTTTATGATTACTGATATAAAAGTTCTCGATGGCACGCAACGTATGAATACCGTAATAAGCATCGGAGGAAACTTCACGGGTACCCAACAGATCTTCTTCAATACGGATGTTATTTGACATAGTCACTATTCCTTTTTTAATTCATGAACCGTTTTTATTATTGACCCACCGGTTCACGCTGCTTACAAATAGGGTCCATGGATTCATCAGCCAATAAAAGGTCGCACGATATTTCTCAATATCGAGTAGTATTAACGTGTTGCGAATGCTGTGATGAGTGACCTAATGGCGTTTCTTCGGTCACTTTACCAACTCGGCACATTATTCAGGGTATACAACGCACCACATCAAAGATGCGTATTTTATTTTTCTGTAATAGCGCCTGGCGCTATTTCATTGCTTTAGGTTTTTTTACTGAAATTCGTTGTCCTTATTCCGACGTTTCATCGGCATTGATTGAAACCAATTTTTCAATACCGCGATGCAGGCTTTCCAGTTTAGGAATAAATACCGTTTCGATAATTTCACGCGTCACGTCACAGGCCTCCTGGACAAAGGCGCTGTATTCATCACGATGCGCCAAAATATACAACGAGCGCTTCATGTTCAGCTGTTCGGGCATATGGGTCAGCACCTGGCGCGAATACGCTTCCGATTGTAAAAAGCTGATCGGTGTGGTCACTGCCCATCCCAAACCTGCGGCAACCATCGCCGTCAGGGTATCCGCATTACCAAACTCGAGCTGATTAGGTACACGGATATCAATCCGGCGCAGATAACGTTCAATCTGCATGCCAATCTGAGAGTTGCGGTTAAAACGTACCAGAGGCATGGTGGCCGAAAGCTCGCGAAGATCTTCAATCGTCGTGATTCGTTTACGATAATCCGGAGGCGTGATAATGAAATAGCCTTCAGAGAATAGGCGATAACGCACCACGCTGTCGCTGTCCATCAGCGGATCGCTGGTCACGATGAGATCCAGTTCACGCCGAATCAGTGCTTCACCTTGTTGGGGACTCAGCCCGGTTCTGATTAACAACTGCGATGAGCTGCTCAATAAACGTTTGGTAAATACCGATCCGCAGGTGATCGCAAAAGAATCCACCAGGCCGATACGCAGGTCTGGTTTGATGCCCTTACCCGCTTCCAGCACTTGTGCTTTCAGGTTGGCAATTTCTTGCGTCAGCACCTCACCGCGATTTTTCAGCGCAATACCATAGGGCGTCAGCACAAACGGACGGCGCGTACGGTTTACCAGCATCACGCCAAAATCATCTTCCAACTGGCGAATGGTCTGCGACACAGCCGATGGCGTCAGCCCTAGCCGGGAAGCGGCCGCTGTCATGCTTCCCTCTTCCGCCACGGTCACAAAAACCTGAACGGCATACATATCTATCGATTTATTGGCTGACATTGTTTTTTTAACCATTGAATATCGTCCGCGTTTTCATCACCATCAATCTGGTTCAGCACGCGATGGACCTGACGTTCTTTCGCATTGGCGAGAGCCGCAGACCTTGTCACTGAGACCAGCTTAGAGAGCCGAGCATAGAAAAAATGTAAAACAAGTCACTGATTAATTTTTTCTTATAACTAGATTTAGCTACACTCAAGGTATCACATCGTGATAATTCACTGTGGTAATCGAGTAATTCACTATTTTTTCTGCCACAACCGGCCTGCAACAGAGAGCACGTCTTTGGGGAAATTTCCGGCTATCCTGACATCTTCTATAGAGATTTGCCCCAACGCTGCGTCAGGGCAAGGTGTGTCGTGGTAGGTATTGCACGTGTTATCGGCGACAGATGCAAGGCCGATTTAAGGAAGACAGGCATACGCCATGCGTTATCAAGGTGGGCACACCGCGTAATAGCGTGCAGTGCCAACTGCGGGCAGGTTATTTCACCTTGCGGTACTGGGGCTCACGCTGCTCTTGCGTCTGTTTGGCATCAATACTGCGCTCTGCCGTTGGGCGCAGCAGCAACCGGCGCAGGCCAATGGGTTCTCCGGTTTCAATACAATAGCCATAATCACCCATTTCGATACGGCGCAACGCATCATCTACCTTTGGCAACAGACGGCTTTCTCTGTCGATTTGTCTGAACAACATGCGTAGTTCTTCTTCATGCGCCGCTTTGTCGACATCATCACCACTGGTATCGTAGCGATAGATCTCTCCCTTCAGTTCCCCAATGTGCGCCAGGATAGTCTGCCGCTCCGTTTCCAACCGCCGACGGAAAAAATCCCGCTGAGTGCTATTCATATAGTCTGCTTCTGACATGCCAAGCAGCGTTTGTTCATCAATAGGCTGCGTTGAATCGTTCATTCAGGCTCCTCATGTTGTTCTATCTCCACGCTGTGTAATCCATTCAACATCCACAGCAAGGTGCGCAAGCTACGCGCTTAATATGTTATAACATATCATTAATTATATTAACTCTTTATGTAATAACAAATTCACCCTGCGTAAACTGTGTTCATCCACATAAAATAAGAAAATAGCTTCATTATTCGCCCGTTTCGCCACTGATTCAGTGCTATCAGCGCTGAAAATGGTGCATAAACGCCTGCTGTAAGGAAAGCAGCAGCACGAAAACACATAAAAACAAAATATATCAACAAC
>SMLE01000442.1_pt1 | contig 13067 bp, 11 predicted proteins | sample 2451431 | NCBI scaffold set ML178787.1 | reverse complement strand
TGCAGCTCGAGCAGAACTTCCGGGATGAGAAAAGCGAACGCTTCGGGTTAGGTCTGCGAGCCAGCTACAGCCGTTCAGCAGGAAGAATGTTGGTTCTGAGCCTGCTGGCGACATTGAGCACAATAGTGCTGTGGCTTATTGGCTATCACGCTGAAAANAAAGGGTTACATCTGAGGTATCAGGCCAACAGTATTAAATCACGGCGAGTTATCTCGTATCTGACATTAGCGGAGAATGTCCTGCGGCACTCCCCGCTAATTATAAAGCGAACGGTGCTGAACACCGTTCTTAATCACCTCGCCAGAACCTACCGAAATATGGTGTTGGTTTATTAGCGCTGATTTATGGGGATCCCTCAGCCTTTTTTAGGATAAAAATGGTCTAAATCTCCGCATAATTTTACTTATATACTGGGCTAGCCTCCATCGTGCTGTTACGGCAGTTATTCTTGCCTGCACTGCCCGCAGCGGAAAGAAGGACCACATTGTCATACCCGCCATACTTCAAGTTGCAGGTGTGTTGGCCGCGTTCGCTCATCCGAATCACTTACTAATGTAAGCTCATCGGGGTTCATTCACTTGCCGCCTTCCTGCAACTCGAATTATTTAGGGTATATAATTCTTATAATAGGGAAGATAATGAAATTTTCAGATCTGAAAATCGCCACACGCTTGGCGATCGGCGCTATCATCAGCCTGCTTATCCTGATTATTTTTGGTATATTGGCCTTTGGCGGGCTTAAAAGCTTCCATGAGCACATCGACGCCGTAGTAAAGAAAAATTACCCTACCGTGATGCTCTCCAACAATGTCATGAGCAGTCTAAATAACGTCTTCATTAGCCAATCCGCATTCTTTGCCCTGACCGCAGAAAATGATGAAAATAACATCAACGCTACGGTTGAACAAATCAAAAAAGACCGCAGCGTTATTGTTAAACATATTACGACGCTCAGTAATTATGTCCAGGACGATGCTGAACTCACCGCTGCGTTAAATACCATCAAACAGGACTATAGCAAGTTTGCCGACGCGAGCGACGCGCTGCTGAATCTCGCGAAGAACCGTCAGGATTTACGCCATCAAGCGCTTGAAGTCACCTGGCCTCTGGGCACGGCGCTCAAGAAAGATATCTCACAGTTCATCAGTAAAGCCGAATACCGCATGTGGCAAGCGGAGCAAACGGTGAATCAAAGTTACAGCAGCATTCGCATCGTACTGCTGTGCATTATTCTCGCAGGCGTGGTTATCAGCCTGACGCTATCCTTCGTGACGGCACGCAGCGTGGTGTTGCCATTGCAGCAAGCCGTGTCATTGGCGGAGTCCGTTGCCCAAGGCAACCTGACACGATCGATCGACCATCAGCGTAAAGATGAGACTGGCATCTTATTGAATGCGCTAAACAAGATGACCACCAATCTCCAGCAGCTTGTCGGGCAACTGCGCGATGGTGCGCACAGCATTGCTTCGGCTACCGCACAGATTGCGGCCGGTAACCTGGATCTGTCCGGCCGCACCGAAGAACAGGCCAGTTATCTGGAACAGACGGCTGCATCAATGAACCAGCTAGCGGCTACCGTTAAAAACACCGCAGAAAATACCCAACAGGCCAATACGCTGGTGAACGATGCCGCCCTGGAGATGAAAAACAGCGGCAGCAAAATGTCTGATGCCGCGAGCAAAATGCATGAAATCCGTGATTCTGCCAACCACATGGTAGAAATCATCGCCCTGATCGACGGCATTGCTTTCCAAACCAATATATTGGCACTCAATGCCGCCGTTGAAGCAGCGCGTGCGGGTGAACAGGGTCGCGGCTTTGCCGTGGTGGCCAGCGAAGTGCCGCCGCCGCAAAAGAGATCAAAGCGCTGATCGACGATGCCGTGCACACCACACAACAAGGGATGGAACTGGTGGAAGGTGCCGAAGCATCAATGAAAAACCTGAGCGCCAACGCCTCTCACATGAGCAGCATTATGTCGGAAATTGCGCACTCCAGCCGAGAACAAAGCGTCGGGATCGATCAGGTCAACATTGGTGTCGGGCAGCTTGATGCATCAACACAGCAAAACGCATCGCTGGTGGAAGAAGTCTCTGCGGCTGCACAATCACTGCAAAATCAAGCACAACGCCTGACGGATGCCGTCGCCGTGTTTGTCATTACACCAACCAGTTCAATGACAGTGACGTCCCCTACAACAACCGCTAAAACACCGTTACTGGCTGCTGCAAGTACAGATTCCACCACAACATCGTCAAATGATAACTGGACCACCTTTTAATTCAACCTCTTGTCGGGGCGTATGCGCGCCCCTGCTTGCCTCACCTCTCGTTTTTGCTATTTTCAGATAATACGCCAATGACAACGCGCGATTACGCCTGCGAAAAGATGGGCTTTATGCACCGACGGCGCTAGAATAGCCTTTTCAGGATGAAGAAAAATATAGTTTTATTTCAATAAATTATTTTTAAAACTACCTTTGGAGGTGAAAACCATGCTGAGTGTCATTCCCGTATTGATATTTGTTGCACTGGTTATTGTATGGTCAGGGATCAAGATCGTGCCGCAAGGCTATCAGTGGACCGTAGAACGTTTTGGCCGCTACACCAAGACACTGATGCCGGGGTTAAACCTGGTGGTACCGTTCATGGATCGCATTGGTAGAAAAATCAATATGATGGAGCAGGTACTTGAGATTCCCTCCCAGGAAGTGATTTCCAAAGACAACGCCAACGTGACGATTGATGCCATCTGCTTTATTCAGGTAGTGGAAGCGGCACGTGCGGCTTATGAGGTCAGTTCACTCGAATTGGCGATCAAAAACCTGACCATGACCAACATCCGTACCGTGCTGGGTTCTATGGAACTGGATGAAATGCTGTCGCAGCGTGACAGCATCAACACCCGCCTGCTGCATATTGTCGATGAAGCCACTGGCCCGTGGGGCATAAAAATCACCCGTATTGAGATCCGCGATGTGCGCCCACCCGCCGAACTGATCTCCTCGATGAACGCCCAGATGAAAGCCGAACGAACCAAACGTGCCGACATTCTTGAAGCGGAAGGGGTGCGTCAGGCTGCCATTCTCAAAGCGGAAGGTGAAAAGCAGTCGCAAATTTTAAAGGCTGAAGGGGAGCGTCAATCCGCGTTTCTGGAAGCAGAAGCTCGTGAAAGAGCCGCAGAAGCAGAAGCACGCGCCACTCAGATGGTCTCTGATGCTATTGCCTCCGGTAATATTCAGGCCATCAACTACTTTGTGGCACAAAAATATACCGATGCATTGAAAGAGATTGGTTCTGCCGACAACAGCAAAGTTATCATGATGCCCCTGGATGCCAGCAATCTGATGGGCGCTATTGGCGGTATCGCCGAGTTGATTAAAGATAGCGGAAACGCCCGAAGCCAGAATGGACGTTGAACTGCTGGCTGAGAATGCCCACTGGGTGTGGCTCTCGCTCGGTGGTCTACTACTGGCGGCTGAAATGCTTGGGGCCAGCGGTTATTTACTGTGGAGCGGCGTGTCTGCCGTTATCATTGGTTTATTAACCTGGGTATTACCGCTGCCTTGGGCGTGGCAGGGAACGTTATTTGCCGTGCTGACCATCATCATCGCGCTGCTTTGGTGGTACTGGCTGCGTAGCCGTTCACGCCGGGTAGCTGATGCCACACTGCTGAACCAACGCAGTCGGCAACTGATAGGAGTGCGTGCCACTGTCACCGAAGCGGTTGTGGATGGCATCGGCCGTGCCAGAATCGGTGACAGCACCTGGCGGATCAAAACCGATGAAGCTCTGCCCGTCGGCACTACCGTAGAAGTGATTGCCGTTGACGGCATTACGCTACACGTCCGCGCCCTCAAGGTTTAACCGCTCTTCCCGACTATCCCCAACAGTAACACGGTTGGGGATTTTTCATCCTTATGGAAGTATCCTCGCGCGGCACAAGCGGTTAGCATGAGCGTTTGTGGTTGATGGAGATAAATCATGACGTTACTGCGCCAACTGGCCACGTGGTTGGGATTAATTTCCCCGGTCGCCTATGCCTATCCCGCACTGGATGTTTCTCTGACAAGCGGCGGACGCCTGCATTTGGTGGGCAGTATCCATATGGGCAGCGAAGCCATGTCTCCGTTGCCGGAGGTGTTGCTGCAACAATTGCAGCAGTCTACTGCACTGGTGGTAGAAGCCGATATCTCCGATATGGGTTCGCCGTTGCAGGAAGAGTACGAGCCAATTCCGCTGGCGGAGCGCCTGGATCCAGAACGCTATCAGTTGTTCCAGCAGCACTGTGAGGCACTGGCGCTTAGCCTGAACCGCTTTGAGCATCTGCCTGCCTGGCACGCGGCGCTGACGCTCCAGGCGATGCAAGCGCAATCGCTCGGCCTACGTCCTCACTATGGCATCGATTATCAATTGATTCAGGCCGCCAAAGCGGCAAACATTCCGGTGATTGAACTTGAAGGTCAGCAAGAACAGCTTGCCATGCTGCGACAATTGCCGCAGGGGGGTGTAGCATTACTGGAAGATACGCTGGATCACTGGCACGTTAATGCGCGTCTGCTTCAGGTGATGACCGGCTGGTGGCTGGAAGGACCGCCAGCAAAATCCGCTGCCGCTATGCCGGCGACGTTCAGCCACGCCTTGTCCGAGGTATTGATGCGTCAACGCAATACCCGCTGGCGCGATCAGTTACAAGCACTACCGAGCGGACATTATGTCGTGGCTGTCGGTGCGTTGCATCTGTACGGCGACAATAGCCTGCCTTCCCTGCTACAACCTGTTAATGCAAAGCAATAACGACGGGATTGATTAAGGAACGAGCACCATGACACCCGCAGTAAAACTTCTGGAAAAAAATAAGGCCGCTTTCCAACTTCACAGCTACGACCATGATCCAAGCGAAACCAATTTTGGCGAAGAAGCCGCGCGTAAGCTGGGGCTGAATAAAGAGCAAGTGTACAAAACCCTGCTGGTATCGCTGAACGGCGATGCCAAACACTTAGCCGTTGCCATCACCCCAGTCTCCGGGCAGTTGGATTTAAAGAAGGTGGCGCGAGCCTTTGGTGCCAAAAAAGCGGATATGGCCGACCCTATGTTGGCTCAGCGGGTTACGGGCTATTTGGTAGGCGGTATCAGCCCGTTGGGACAGAAAAAATTGCTGCCAACCGCCATCGATGAACCGGCGCAGCGCTTCCCGGTGATTTACGTTTCCGGTGGCAAGCGCGGACTGGATATCGGGCTAGCGCCCACCGATTTGGCGAAACTGCTGAAAGCGTCATTTAGTGATATTGCCAAACGGGATTAGCGAAGGAATCCCGATGATCTCACTCAAGTAAGAGATTCGGGTAACTGAGCGCGGCCAACGCCGCCACGGCGTGAAGTATGAAGCGTAAAAGAAGCTGATGGCAGAGGACTCCACGGCCAGTGTGTCCCCTGCCACCGCTTCAGAACGGGTAATTAATCGATCTTAGCCCCTTTTTCAACCAACAACGTCGGCCCTTGCTTCACGTTGAGGGTTAAGCCTTTGGTTTGCACTTCAGCGTTACGCACGCGGATCCCTTGATCGGCATCGATACGCACGTTGTCAAAATGGAAACCGCTCCAGGGTGCTTCGGGTACACCAATGATGTACGCAGCAGCTTTGCTTTTGCCAGTTGATTCCAGGTTTTCGATCGTCACATTGCTAAAATGCGGCGTCTTATATTTATCAAACGGCTGTTTGGCATCGGTATCTGGCGGATAAATTTGTTCACCCATGGTGAAACCGCCTTCTGCCAGAAGTTTGTCCACTTCGGCTTGCACAATGGGAGCCGCCTTGTAGTAGCCAGCAAACACCAGCGGAATATAGACATCGACCATTTTGGTGTTGCGATAAGTGATGTTTTTCACCTCACCGCCTTTACCGCGCAGCGTCTTGATACGAATACCGTACATCGAACCTTCGAACTGGTTATTTTCCACCAGCACATTGTTCACGCCGCCGGAGGTTTCGCTGCCGATAGAAATGCCGCGTCCTTGACGCAATACGTTGTTCGCTATGTAGATATTGTCGACGACGCCTTCAGGGAAACGCGCATCGGGCTTTTCGGCCTTGATGGCAATATGGTCGTCGTTACAGTCGATAAAGTTATTGGTAATACGAATGTTCTGGCTGTCGATAGGATCGATGGCATCGGTGTTCGGTGCGTGCCAAGGCGACAGAATTTTTGTGTTGTTGACGTTAACGTCATGCGCGTAGCGCATCACCACGTGGAAACTCGGTGAGTGCGTCAGGGTAACGCCATCCACCAGCACGTTGCTGGAACGGGTAATGTAGATCAAACTCGGACGATCGGTGCCTCCCTTTTTACCCGTGGCACGAATATTGGCACGCCAGCGCTCCCACCACACGGCACCTTGACCATCAATGGTACCTTCACCGGTGATAGCGACGTTCTTGGCATCAGCAACGCTGATAAACGGCAACCAGCCATTTTCCGCCTCGGCGTATTTGGTCTGCTCCGTAGCTCGATAGGCTGCTTCTTCTGTCGAGGCCACAATGGTGGCGTTCTTCGCCAGGTTCAGACGCACATTGCTTTTCAGGAACAGTGGGTTGACCAGATAGTTACCTTCCGGCACCAGCACCGTACCGCCGCCTGCGGCCGCGCAATCATCGATAGCGCGTTGGAATGAATCCGTATTCAGTGCAATTTGCAAGCGATGACCTTCCGCGCCATATTGCGTGACATCGCACACTTTGCCATTATCGGTAAAAGTGACAACGGCAGGTAGGGCTGCGGCACCCGCCTGAGAACTGACCGCAATACATGCGCCAAGCAATGACAAAACAAACCCCTTCTTCATTCCAACACCCTCTATTGAAAAGACGCTTTAATAAAATATCAAAGGCTTTTCAATAAAAAACAACGACAGATCACGTTTGTGATGCTGAGCGCACTAAAAATGTTATCGCTAACATTTAACTGCTACGTCCATCACAAAAGAGCACTTCGCAATTAATGAGAAATAGACATAAAAAAAGAGGGCTTACCTCTCTGCAAGCCCTCTTTAATGTTAGCGTGACCATTTCATCAACGGTATTGGATTTCGCCTTTTGGCGCATAGGCCGCCGCATCAAGCGGTGAATGCTGCTCGATATACTGTTTCAGCACCTCGGCATCGACAAAACCGGTGTTGACGTAAGTCGGCAATCCATCCAGACGCGGATAACCATCACCGCCCATCGCATTGAAGTTCAGCGTGGCCATACGGTAGGTTTTATCCGCCTGCAACGGTTCACCCTTGATTTTCACATCCTGAACACCCTGTCCATCGGCCACCAGACTGACGTTCAGGAACTGGGCGTAGGCACCGGAATCCACTTTCTTGTTCGCCACCGCAGCCAGGTATTTCTCAACCTCGCTGCCTTTCATATCGACATAAACCAAGGTATTGGCGAACGGTTGCACTTTCAGCACCGTTTTATAGGTGATATCACCAGGTTGAATGGAGTCACGTATCCCGCCACCGCTCATCACGGCAAAATCTGCATTGGCACGTTCCCGCTGGGCGGATAACAGCAGATGTCCCAGATTGGTTTGATAGAAGCGCACCTGTTTGCGATCGCCATCCAGCGTGCCATTGACGCTTCCCACCTTCACATCCAGCTGTGCCTGACCTTTTTCCTGGAACGGCGTCAGCATTTTCACCACGCCATCATCCTGTTTGATCTCCTGGGTATAATAGACGCGTTCGGTGTCGCCACCAGTCTTCTCCACCTTTTTCTTCAGGTTGACTGGAATAAGTTGGTAATGGGCCAGCGTCAGCGTGCCATTTTTGAACGTGAAATCAGCGCGCCCAACATATTTACCCCATTCGTGGGCCTGCACGATCCAGGTACCATTTTGCCGATCCGGCGCACAGGGTGTACCCGGTACATAATCTACCTGCTTCTTGTTTTCACTCGCCATACAGACCGGGTCTTGTGAGTTACCACCCACAATCATGTCCAGATAGCCTGCCGGCAGGCTGCGCGCCATTTCGACATCCCCTGGCGCATTGGAGCCGTGTTGACCATCGTCATAGTGTCCCATATGGGTTGCAGCGATAATCACGTCGGGCTTTTCCGTGCTACGCAGTTGATCGACCACCGATTTCACTTCCGTCGACGGCTTGCGGAACTCGATATCGGTGAAAAATTCCGGATTACCCAATTTTGCTGTGTCATCAGTGGTCAAACCGATAACCGCAATCTTGATACCTTGCTTATCAAACAGCGCATAGGGTTTGAACAGACGCTGTTGTGTACTCTTTTGATAGATGTTGGCAGACAGTAACGGGAATGTTGCCCACTTCTCCTGCTGGCGCAGTACCGAGAGCGGATTATCAAACTCATGGTTGCCAAGCGCCATGGCATCATAGCCCACCATATTCATGCCACGAAAATCGGGCTCTGCATCCTGCAAGTCAGATTCAGGCACCCCGGTGTTGATATCCCCGCCGGACAGCAGCAGCACACTGCCGCCTTTAGCGGCCACCTCCTGACGAATCTGATCCACCAGCGTTTTTTGCGCTGCCAACCCATATTCGCCGTATTCGTTATGCCAGAAATGGCCGTGGTGATCGTTGGTGTGGAGGATGGTGATGTCATAGGTTTTATCTTTTTCCCACGCCAACGCCCCTGCCGAGGTAAAAACCAGCGACATCGCAATAGCACGTCCTAACGCTTTCGTTGCAAAACGAATGGAAATTCTCCGTTAAATAAACAACCCTTGTTAAAATAATGCGATAGCAGCCCTCTGCCCGCCCTGGACTGAGTCAGGTACGCGCAGATTGAGATCTTCCTCCAGAATAGCGCACTTTTATTCAACGCTCGATTTCATTTGCACCCTGTGACCTGTATCACAAGAAAAACCGGCACTGCGCGCATGAATCACAAGAGAAAGCTGATGAAAATGGTCAGTTCATTTGATTCTGTTGTATTTATGTCATTTACCCCCGTTATTCTAAGGTTTTTAACACAGAGAAACCGGTTCCTCTCAGCACACAGGATGAAAATGCGGCATAACAGACATGAGAAAGTATCTTCATGAGATCAATAACGTTGGTTTATCAATGCTTATCTGACGAAAGCATCATGAAATCTGTGTTAGACTTAGATTCAATGAGTAAACGAAGATTTTTACTAGAATACCCTCATTTTCCCAAGCAGGATTTCTTCAAATGAAATAGAATTTGTTCAAGAAGTCTACTCATGAACGTTTTTCAACAATGGTAAAAGGAGTCGGGATGCATGCAACCACACCACTAATATCCACCATTGCCGTAGGGCTGGTCCTCGCGTTCTTGCTGGGGATTCTGGCCAATCGACTACGCATATCCCCTTTAGTCGGCTATCTGGTCGCAGGGGTTCTGGTGGGGCCGTTTACCCCAGGTTTTGTCGCGGATACCGCGTTAGCACCTGAATTGGCTGAACTTGGGGTTATTCTGCTGATGTTTGGTGTTGGCCTGCATTTCTCGCTTAAAGATCTCATGGCGGTGAAAGCCATCGCTATTCCCGGTGCCATTGCACAAATCGCCGTTGCCACGCTGCTGGGGATGGGCCTTTCCACCCTACTCGGCTGGAGTCTGGCAAGCGGCTTGGTATTTGGGCTGTGCTTATCTACTGCCAGTACCGTAGTGCTGTTGCGCGCATTAGAAGAACGGCAACTGATTGACAGCCAGCGCGGACAAATCGCCATTGGCTGGTTGATCGTAGAAGATTTGGCGATGGTGTTGACGCTGGTATTGCTGCCAGCATTCCGTGACATGATAGGCGCTGAGCATGCTGATACCGGTAAGCTGATTCGCGACCTGGCCTGGACCATCGGCAAAGTGGTTGCTTTTATCACGCTGATGATTGTGGTGGGCCGTCGCCTGGTGCCTTGGGTGTTGGCAAAAAGCGCCGCTACCGGCTCACGGGAACTGTTCACCCTCGCCGTATTGGCGATGGCTCTCGGCATCGCTTTCGGTGCCGTGAAGCTGTTTGATGTTTCATTCGCACTGGGTGCCTTCTTTGCGGGTGTGGTGCTGAACGAATCAGAACTCAGTCAACGCGCTGCCCACGATACACTGCCGCTGCGTGACGCCTTCGCCGTACTGTTTTTTGTTTCGGTGGGCATGCTGTTCGATCCGATGATTCTGGTGAACGAACCGATGGCCGTCATCATTACATTGGCGATTATCGTGTTCGGTAAATCAGCAGCCGCTTTTGTACTGGTACGTCTGTTCGGCCACTCCAAACGTACCGCGCTGACTATCTCGACCAGCCTGGCGCAAATTGGCGAGTTCGCCTTTATCTTGGCGGGCCTGGGTGTTGTGCTCGGTCTCTTGTCTGAGCAAGGGCGCAATCTGGTGCTGGCAGGGGCGATTTTGTCGATTATGATCAACCCGCTGCTTTTTACGCTGCTGGAACGCTATCTGGAGAAAACAGAGACCATTGACGAGCAGATCGTGGAAGAAGCCATCGAAGAAGAGAAGCAAATTCCGGTTGATATGTGTAATCACGCCCTATTGGTCGGTTATGGCCGTGTTGGCAGCCTGATCGGTGCCAAACTGCATCAGGAAGGCATTCCTATTGTGGTCATCGAGAATTCGCGTGCGCGGGTGGATGCTCTGCGCGAGCAAGGCATCAAGGCCGTACTGGGGAACGCCACTAAAGTGGAAATCATGGAGTTGGCTCGGTTGGATTGCGCCCGCTGGCTGCTGCTGACCATTCCTAACGGCTATGAGGCAGGAGAAATCGTTGCGGCAGCGCGTGAAAAACGCCCGGATCTGGAGATCATTGCGCGCGCACATTATGACGATGAAGTCAGCTATATCACCGAACACGGTGCCAATCAGGTGGTGATGGGTGAACGTGAAATCGCCAACAGCATGATTACCCTGCTACAGCTTGAGCAGGTAAAAGCAGAAGAGCTAAAAGAGTGCCCGATTTGATACCGATGCGCAGCGGTAACCCCGCTGCGCTCTTTTATCTGTACTGTTTTAACTACTCGTCACGCACCAGCGCTTCAAACACATCAATGTGCCGCGCATCATCATTTAACGCCGGAATATAAGCAAACTGTTCACCGCCAGCATGCAGGAAAATCTCCCGGTTCTGCTCCTGAATTTCTTCCAACGTTTCCAGACAATCGGCTGCAAACCCAGGGCAAATAACCTGAATGCGTTTGATCCCCTGCGCAGGTAATCCCTTTAATGTTTCATCCGTATAAGGGGTGAGCCAAGGTTCACGGCCAAAACGTGATTGGAATGTCATTTGCGCCTGTTCCGGTGCCAGCCCCAATGCAGCGATCAGCGCCTGTGCCGTCGCCTGACAGCGCAGAGGATAGTCATCCCCTTCCGTAGCATAACGCACCGGAATGCCATGGAACGATATCACTAAGCGGTCTGGCACGCCGTGCAGCGCAAATGACGCTTCCACACGCTGCTTTAGCGCATCGATATAGACCGGGTGCGTAGCATAGTCGCGGATAAAACGGATACCGGGCACCTGGCGGCGCGTGCGCAGTGCATCGGCCAGCCCATCCCATACTGCACCGGTGGTAGAGCAGGAGTATTGCGGATAAAGCGGCAGCACCACCAATTGAGTGACACCTTGTGACAACAGGCTATCCAGCGCCGACAGCAAGCTCGGCGAACCATAGCTCATGCCAAGCGCCACCGGAATATCGTCGCCTAAACGGGCGGAGAGCGCGCATTCCTGACGTCGACTGAATGCCAACAGCGGAGAACCGTCAACCGTCCAGATAGACTGATAGAGTTTGGCGACACGGGGAGAACGAAAGGGCAGGATCACGCCATTCAACAGCGGCCACCAGAGCCAGCGCGGCGTATCTACGACGCGTTTATCACTAAGAAACTGTGCAAGATAGCGTTTCACCGCCTGCGGCGTCGGGGCTTCGGGCGTCCCCAGATTCACCATCAGCACGCCCAATTTTTGTTGGCTCATCGTCTGCCCTCATAAAAGGCTGCCTGTCGTACACATGTCGTACACCTAGCAGCGGTTATCGTTACCAGCGCTGAGTGTAGCGAAAATGTTGCCCGGACGGGATAGGGAAAACGATGTTATTACCGATACTTGCCATCGAAAGGATAGATAGCGCCATGGGTGAGCACAGGCGTATCGGCCGGGTTTTCTTTCAGGTAGAAGTGCCATGTAGAGTTTGTTAAGCTGAAAATAAGGTATTGAAAAACAGGGTTTCATATTCAGCCAAGGATGCATAAAGAACAATGACAATAATTGAGTCAGTGAAAACTGTAATTGAATTTCTTCTGGCAATACTGTCTGTTTTATCGTTATTCAAAGATCCATCAATATTTTATTATTTGAATGATAACAAAGCAGCGGTAGCTGTCTCATTGTTACTTTATATAGCGATCACCACCGCCTATTACCGCGTCAAAAAGCGAAAACCAGGAAAGTGGTCTATTACGTCAATGTGCATGATGTTTATCATTGGCTGTTTTGCACTCTTTTATGATCCTTACCCTGCTCCGTCATTGCTCACGATCTCCGGTTTTTATACAGAGAGAGATGGGCAATACGTCAACAATGCGACAGATGAAAACGCTGAAAAATTAATAACGGCGATTGATGATATCCATAGAAAAGTTTCAGCCCACGAGAACCCTCTGTCTAAATTCATTCGGCCCGAAGCAAAAAGCTATCACTTGCCCTCGATTTATTTGTCAGGCAAGACCAAAAAAGAGATCGTTGGCCTATCAGAAAACAAAATAAAATCGCCGGTTATCATCACGGCGTTCTCCACCCAGGATGCTCTTTCCGAGGTGCACTACGCGATAAAAGCAGAGTACATGAACGCAAACGCACACGCGGCGGAGATTGAAATTGCATGGTATAATGATTTATTCAAAAAAATCGTGAACAACAATGAATTACACCACGATGAAAAGATAGAAATACTGGCGCATATCTTATTTATTGATATCAACGCCAGAAGTATCAAAGCGAGCTCGCAGTGGATGTCTCCCATCGGAGGGCTTTGTTGAATAAATCGAACTTTCGGCGTGAAACAGGATCAGATC
>SMLE01000522.1_pt1 | contig 13176 bp, 12 predicted proteins | sample 2451431 | NCBI scaffold set ML178787.1 | reverse complement strand
AATATTCGACGCTGTTTGCTGGTCAAAATTCAACGCTGATTGACATAAAGATGCGCGTCTTGGCCTTTTTGATCTCATCCAACTGACGATGCGCGTAGCTATAATCCAGCCCTTCGTAGCTGCCATCGGCGCTAAGACCAACGATCGGTCGGAACACGCTGTCCGTCAGTACGGTGTGGCCCGCTTGCCCGCTGTCGTTATGGTAGTTGCGGCTGATAGCGCTGGCGTGCCTGCATCATCGGAGAGTTGCTGCGGGCCGATGTAGCCTGCCGCCGCGGCCATGTCGGAGGCGATGCGATCGGTAAATGGGTTAATATTGGCGATGTTTCCTTTACCCGATTGAGCCGTTGGCAACAACGCGCTCAGGCAGATGGCACGCGCCTGATTGTTCAGCAAACAGTTATTGCCGCCGGACTCAACCGCAGACAGGCGCAGCGGTGCCGTTAATTCAGACACGTCCAACTGGTAGTGGCCCTGCTCATCCGTTTGCGTTTGGCGACGGTGCCCTTGTTGGTCACGCACAATAATGGTGGCGCGCAGGCGTGCATCGCGGTGTGCAACGATGCCTTCGAGCGTGGTGTGTTCTCCCAACACCGTGGCGGGCAGCGTTTCGCTAGCCGGTGCTGCATTCTTTTGTGCATGGGCATAGCCCACGGAAGCGCTAATCAGCAGCGCGAGCGTAATGCGGTGAGAAAATCGTGTAGACATGGTCAGATACATCCCTTGTAGCAAAAAGTAGTAAAAAAGACGACGTCGTTTTGGTGGTGTGCAACAGGCTTGCCGCAGTACTAATGATTCTTACACAAACTCCTTGTTAGTTCGGCCAAAAAAGTGGGATGCAGACAGGCCGCGGAGCAAATCAATAAGATAAAACTGCGTTTTTTTTAAATGAAGCGTTATTTTAATTATTGTGTGGCGGATTTTTGTGATCGATACCGTTTTTTATCATTACCGGATCGGGTGGGAGCATAAATTTGTGATCGTGGATAAGATTACCGCGCGTGCGATTGCCCGCGCGGTGGGTGCTTGCGAGTCGGCGCATTACACGACTTTATGTGGGCCAAAGCATTCGTAGTGTAGCTGTGAGGGGGCGATGCCCAATGCGAGGAGTTGATGAGCGACGAATTGCATAAAGGCCACCGGGCCGCACAGATTGGTATTGATCAAACGGTATGCCAGTTTGTCCAGCGCCATTACGCCTTGATAGTGAAAATCCTCACCGGGACGATCGTCTTTACCGGGCTGACGATACCATACGTAACGTGTCAATGTGGGCCATTGCTGGTTAATCTGCGTCAGCTCATCACCAAAGGCATGCACATCGCCGTTGTCAGCGGCATGCAACCATAGGACGTCCGCTTCATGTGCCTGATCTTTTAACTGATGCAGCATGCTGAGTAACGGTGTTTGCCCTACGCCCGCAGAGATAAGCGTGACCGGTGTAGTGGGGGTGGCCGTTAAAAAGAAATCCCCGTGGGGAGCAGCCAATGAAATGATATCGCCTTCCTGTGCAATGTCATGCAGATAGCCGGAAACGGTTCCTTGAGCCTCGCGTTTTACCGCAATGCGATAAGTGCGGCCATTGGGGACGTGCGTCAGGGAATATTGGCGAATCTCCTGATGAGTAAGGCTGTCGTGGCGAATGTAGACTGCCAAATACTGACCGGGTTTAAAATCCACCACCGGTTTGCCATCGACAGGTTCCAACGTAAAACTGGCGATCAGCGCACTTTGCGCCTGCTTTTTCACGATGTGAAAGGGGCGCGTGCCTTCCCAGCCGCCGTGCTGGGTGGCGGCATCCTGATAAATGACGCGTTCACGCTGAATAAAAACATCAGCCAATACACCATACGCCTTGCCCCAAGCATCCAATATCTCCTCGCCGGGGCTAAACAATTCGTCCAGCGTGGCCAGCAGATGTTCGCCAACGATGCCATATTGCGCAGGCTGGATCGAGAAGCTGGCATGTTTCTGTGCGATACGCTCCACCGCAGGCAGCAGCGCCGAGAGGTTGTCGATGTTGGCCGCATAGGCGCAGATAGCGTTGAATAAGGCTTCTCGCTGATCGCCATTGCGCTGATTACTCATGTTGAAAATGTCTTTCAGTTCAGGATTGTGGCTGAACATGCGCTGATAAAAATGGGCGGTCAGTACCGGACCGGTTTTTGCCAGCAAGGGCAGGGTCGATTTTATGATAGCGATGGTTTTTGCATCTAACATGGTGACTCCAGGTGTTTTTATAAGATGTATTTTTAATGAATCTTATTCGAGCGTTGACCCGTTGTAAATCCCTGCTTTGTGTTGGTGTTTATTGTGCCAACGGGAACACAAAATGAAGAAAATGCAGGATACAAATGAAGAAAACTCCCTTGCAAGCACATGAAGTCATTAGGCCACTAAGCCTTGTGCTGCTTGAAGCTAATCGTTTGCGTAAAAACCTCTGTCAAGCCCTATCATGCAAAGGGATAAACGGTTTACACTATAGGCCAATACCCGTTGCGGGCATTTTTACTGTACATATAGTTAGCTGAGTCAGGAGATGCGGATGTTAAAGCGTGAAATGAACATTGCCGATTACGATGCCGAACTGTGGCACGCGATGCAGCAAGAAGTGGTGCGTCAGGAAGAGCATATTGAACTGATAGCGTCAGAAAACTACACCAGCCCACGTGTTATGCAGGCTCAAGGGTCTCAGTTAACCAACAAATATGCAGAAGGATATCCCGGCAAACGTTACTACGGCGGCTGCGAATATGTTGACATCGTAGAGCAACTGGCGATTGACCGTGCTAAAGCGCTGTTCGGTGCTGACTACGCTAACGTGCAACCGCACTCCGGTTCCCAGGCCAACTTTGCCGTGTATACCTCGCTGCTGCAACCGGGTGATACCATTCTGGGGATGAACCTGGCTCATGGCGGTCACCTGACCCACGGCTCTCCGGTTAACCTGTCTGGCAAACTGTACAAAGTGATTCCTTACGGTATCGATGAAAGCGGTAAAATCGATTACGAAGAAATGGCTGAACTGGCACAAACCCACAAACCGAAAATGATCGTAGGTGGTTTTTCTGCTTACTCAGGCGTGGTTGACTGGGCGAAAATGCGTGAAATCGCTGACAGTATTGGTGCTTATCTGTTTGTGGATATGGCACACGTTGCGGGTCTGGTCGCGGCTGACGTTTATCCTAACCCGGTTCCTCATGCGCATATCGTCACGACCACTACCCATAAAACGCTGGCGGGTCCGCGCGGCGGCTTGATTCTGGCCAAGGGCGGTGATGAAGAACTGTACAAAAAACTGAACTCTGCTGTCTTCCCTGGCGGCCAGGGTGGCCCATTGATGCACGTTATCGCCGGTAAAGCGGTCGCGCTGAAAGAAGCGATGGAACCTGAGTTCAAAGTTTATCAGCAACAAGTGGCGAAGAACGCCAAGGCCATGGTTGAGGTGTTCCTGACGCGCGGTTTCAACGTGGTTTCTGGTGGCACCAGCAACCACCTGTTCCTGCTCGATCTGGTAAGCAAAAACCTGACCGGTAAAGAAGCCGATGCCGCTCTGGGGCGCGCTAATATTACCGTTAACAAAAACAGCGTGCCGAACGATCCGAAGAGCCCGTTTGTGACCTCCGGTATCCGTATCGGTACCCCAGCGGCAACCCGTCGTGGCTTCAAGGAAGCGGAAGTGCGTGAGCTGGCAGGCTGGATTTGTGACGTTCTGGATAACATCAATGACGAAGCGACCATTGAACGCGTGAAACAAAAAGTCCTCGCTATTTGTGAGCGTTTCCCGGTTTATGCCTGATAGCCAGTAACCGATAAGTTAACGCCAGCCTTCGGGCTGGCGTTTTTTTTACCTCTCTTTCTCACCATCTTCGCGTAACCCTCTGATATATCCGCCCTGACGCTCTGATAGCAAGAATCAGAATATGAAAGTTTTCTCCCGCGCCCCGTCTACCCTTTGAGACAGTTATGATAGTAAATATGCTGTTTCCAGGAGGTTTTATTTTAATTAATAACAATAAATTATGTTTATTCGTATTTATTAATTAATAAGCTATCAATATAATATTAATGATTAAATATCAATTAGTTATTATATTTAGAGAAGTGCCTGATGAGGTCTTCGTCATTCAAAGTCAAACCGTTGGTGGTCGCAGTAAGTGCTGTACTAGGCGTTCTTTCTACTTACCCATCATCCGCTGCATCGATCGATGTTTCCACCAACATCAGCGGCCTGAGCATCACAACTGCGCAGGATTATCTGAGCATAACCAATACCGGTACGATCACCGGAACCGATTTCGGCGCCACCAATACCTCAACCATTGGTACGCTCAGCAACGCTGGCGTTATCACCGGTAGTGATGGGATTTACAACACCGGGTCGATCGGTCCATTAACCAACTCCGGTTTAATTTCTGCCAGTGACAACAGTGGTATTTGGAGTGATGCGGGTAACATTGATTCGCTGTTTAACACCGGCACCATCTCGGGACATAAGGGCGTTTACCTCGAGAACAAGAGCTTTCTGGGGGAATTCAACAACTCCGGCCATATCGAAGGTGATGAAGATACGGCCGTTTTAATCAACGCCAGCAACCTATGCTCTTTCGAGAACTCTGGTGAGATCAGTGGTGACAAGGGCATCGTGCTGAAAAATGACGCCATGCTGTATGAATTCGTCAACTCCGGTGTGATTTCCTCTGATAACGACGCTGCCATCCTGCTCAACAGTTCCAGTATCTATTCCATTAGTAACACCGGATTGATTAGCGGTGACGCGGGGATCGTTCTGGAAAATGATGCCGGCGTAGCGTCATTAATTAACGGCGGTACCATTAACACGAGCTTAGGTATTGGCGTGTTTGGTAACAATGTCGAAGAGTTAAGTTCGATTGGATCTATTTCCAACACTGGCCTTATTGATGCTGACGACGGGCTGATTGTATCAGGTGGCGGGTATGTAGGTACCTTCTTCAACTCGGGCACCCTGAGTGCCAAGCTGGGCATCGGTGCGTTTGGTAACCCGGAAAACGCCGTCGGTACGATCGCCGCCATTAATAACAGCGGGCTGATTGATGCGAAGGATGGCCTGGTGGTGGAAGGTAGCTCCTATGTCGGGACATTTTTCAACTCGGGTTCCATCGATACCAATATCGCCATGGGAATTTACAACGGTGGTACCCTTGGCTCCCTCAGCAATGAAGGCATTATCCGTGGTGAGTCTGCCGCGCTCTCCATCGATGGCGGGAGTATCGGGTCGATTTATAACGATGGGGTGATTGCAGGAAATATCTACTCCACCAGCGGCCTGACCTTCTTTGGCAGTGAAGGCGAGGGCATCGGGACCTTGACTGGCTATGACAAAGGCAGTATCGGCACCATTTCCATTGCGGCCGGTGACCTGACTTTTGTTACGGGCAATACGGTGCTGAATGACAACGTCATTCTGGGGGAAGGCCAACTGGTGAATGGCTCTGCCCAACTGATGGTCAATAATGTGCTCACGATCGACGGCGACTATCAGCAGGGGGGCGGTGCCAGCCTGCTGTTTAGTGTCAATAACTACCTTGCTACCAACGGTGATATCAACGCCTACAACGGGTATGGCCGTCTGGTGGTGTCCGGCAGCGCCAATATCGCCAGTGGATCTAACGTGGGGCTAATGGGTAACGGCCAATATGCGTTTGCACAAGGGCAGCGCTATGTGGTGATTCGGGCAAACAACGATGGTACCGATTACAACGCCGACAAACTGGATTACTGGGCTGAGAATTACACCGGACTGCTGACCGGTAATACGGTAACGCACGGTAGCACCAGCGATCTGGTGGTGACGCTCGGTGACTGCAATGGCGACTACAAGCCGATTGGTTACGCGACGACGTCAAACGCCATATCCGCATTGAACGGCCTGTTTAACTATGGCGGTACGGAGTCGTCCCTGCTCAATTTGTTTAACGCCGGCGCTGCGGTAGGCAATACAGCAGGGGCTAACCGTGCGGGGCGCAACTTAGCCCAGCGGCGATCGCCTCAGCCTCGGTACAGGCGGCAGCACTGCCCGCCATGTCGGTACTGGACGTATTGGCGCAACGCGGTGAAGCCATTCGTCTGGCAGGTGCAGGCAGCGGTATTTCGACCGGGGAAAATGATGACGGTCCGGTAGCCTGCGGGCAAGGTTTTGGCGGCAAGGTCAACCGAGGTCAGTAGGGGGATATCGCGGGTTACGACGGACACTTCGTTGGTGTGATGTTAGGGGGGGATGGTGAGGTTAACGATAATTGGCGTCTGGGGGGATTAGGCAGCTACACCACCACCATGGTGAACAGCAGCGGCGATAATCTGGGCAGTTCGGCCCATGTCAAATCTTACGGCGTGTTCGGCTATGCCAACTATGAGGGGGACCCTTGGTACGTCAACCTGACGACTGGCGGTATCTTCCACCATTACGGCACCAAGCGTCAGCTTGATTTCACCGGATTTAACGGTAATACCACGGCGACATTCAAAGGCAACCAATTCATTGCCTCCGGTCTGGTGGGATATCCGCTCTCGATGGGAACCCAATGGACTCGATTGACACCGATCGCTGCCTTGACCTACAGCAAACTGGGGCAGGACGGTTATACCGAAGCGGGGGGCAACGGTGCGGGATTGCGGGTTGACGATACCACGGTAACCTCACTTAAAAGTGACCTGGCGTTGAAGCTGGATCACCGTTTCAAAATGTCAGATGGTGAGATTCAGCCGTTTATTCAGGGCGGATGGCGTCACGAATACCATGACGATGCGTTGCAATCGGTAGCCAGCTTCTCTGCCGATAGCACTGGTGCGAGTTCATTTGTGGCACGCGGTTCGAAACCGATTGTGGATACTGGCGTGTTCTCGGCGGGGGGTTCTCTTGTGGGCTCTAGGGACCTCAGAGTGACGATAAAATATACCGGCGAAGCGGCCCGACACTATCAAAGTCACACCGGTAATCTGCAACTGCGCTGGCAGTTCTGATTCCCCTGCGCCAGCGGTATGGTTAAGCCGCTGGCGCATTGTTTCAGTTCATTCGCTGGCATCAGGGATATTTTGTGCTTAATCCGACTCATCCAGTGGCGACACCGCTTACCGTGGAAACGGCCCTGCGGTGCGCGTATGCACACTGGCGGGCTGGTCAGGCGGCGCAGGCAGAGCAACTCTGTCTGCGTATTTTGCGTGTAGTCCCTCAGCAACCGGGGGCCATGCATCTGCTCGGCGTTATGGCCCATGTCTATGGTTTTCAGGAGCGTGCGGTTACCTATTTAGAGGTGGCGACCCGCTCACCGCAAGCGCCCGCACTGTTTCACAGCAATCTGGCAGAGATGTATCGTCAAAAGGGACAATTAAAGGACGCTGAGCAGTCGGCGCGCAAAGCCGTTGCTGCCGATCCGCAACTGATGGATGCATGGAACAACCTGGGTATCATCGCACAAGAGTGTGGCAATCTGGCTTTCAGCGAATCCTGTCTGCGCAAGGTGCTGGTTGCTCGCCCCGTCAGTCCACACGCCCACAACAATCTGGCGAACACGCTGCGCCGTCTAGGGCAGAGTCAGCAAGCATTGCATCATTACCAGCAGGCACTGGTGCATGACCCCCAGTTTGTTCAAGCCTGTATCAACCAATCCTCTCTGTTACGCGAACTCGGTCATTTAGCGCGAGCCACCGAGTTAGCTGAGCAGGCGATAGCTCTCGATCCACGCTGCGCGGAAGCCTATCTTAATCTCGCCGATCTGGCGAGGGTACGCCAAAAGCCTGAAGAGGCTAGCCGCTGGTTGGACGCATTACGCACCTTTGCCCCGGACCGGGTTAACGCGCAGGGCACGACGTCCGGTACGGCGCTGTCCGCCGAGGTGATTGCCGCCTGTCATCAGCAAGTGCTCACTCTTTCTGCCGAAGGTCGCCATGCCGAGGTGGAAGCTTTGTTAACGCAAACGCTAGCGAACGGCAACGGGCCGCTGACGCTGTGGCATCTACTGGCGCGGGCGCTGCGCGCTCAGTTAAAGATGGAACCCGCGTTGCGCATTATGACCATGTTGGTGCGGGTTAGGCCCGGTGAGATGACGGCACGCTTCGATCTGGCCTCGCTGCTGTTAGTCACTGGCGATTTTACTCATGGCTGGCGCGAATACCGCTTTCGCTACCAGATGGAGCACACGTCTAAGGTGTGCCGTCATGTGCAGAAACCGCGTTGGGAAGGGCAGTCGCTGGCAGGGAAACGCTTGTTGATCCATGACGAACAGGGCTTTGGCGATACCTTTCAGTTTTTACGTCTGGTACAAACAGCGCGCGAGCGCAGCGGTGCTCACATTATTCTGCAAGTGAACAGCGATTGTCTGGCATTGGCACGCCGCTGTGCTGGCTGGGATGAGATCGCTGTGCGTGGAAACTTACCGCAGTCCTTTGATTATCATTGTGAGCTGATGAGCCTGCCGATGGCGCTGGGCCTGCAACTGACGGATTTGCCTGGTACTGTGCCTTATCTGTTTGCCGATCCCCAACGTATCAATCTCTGGCAACAGCGTCTGGCGCATTTACCTCGACCGTTAGTGGGGCTGGTCTGGGCAGGACGACCGGAACACAATAACGATAAAAATCGCTCGATGACTCTGAACGATCTTGCACCGTTGGCACAACCCGGCGTCAGTTTTCTTGCCCTGCAAAAAGGCGCTGCGGCATCACAAGCCGGTGCACCGCCTGCTGGCATCAATCTGTTGTCGTTGAGTGATGATATCGCCGATTTTGATGATACGGCGGCGATCCTGTGCGTCATCGATCTGTTGATTTCGGTAGATTCTTCCCCGGTGCATCTGGCCGGTGCGTTGGGATGACCCGCCTGGGTGATGCTCCCCTACGAGCCGGAATGGCGCTGGTTACTGGCACGTGATGACTAGCCCTGGTATCCCTCGGTCACGCTGTTTCGTCAACCGCAGCACGGGGAGTGGACGCCTGTGGTAGAAGCAATGGCACAGCAACTGGCTCAATGGCCTCGGCTGACGCCATGCTGATTCGTGCGTTCTTTGCGCCATTACTTGCGCCATTCAGCATGCTGCTGTGGCTACTGGCGACAAGTTTGACGGGGTGCAACTCCGATCCGCGTCATCATGCCGATCAACTGGCGCAGCGCGGGGATTTGCAACATGGCACGCTGTGGGTCGCCCCTTTTCACTTAACCACCTATACGCGCATTACGCGTGTCGACCGGCCCTTACATGTCTATATCGAGGGGGATGGGCGCGCCTGGCGCGATCGCTACCGGGTATCGGGCGATCCCACGCCGCGACGAGCGATGGGGCTGGCATTAGCGGCGGAGGATACGGCTGCCAACGTGGTTTATCTGGCGCGTCCCTGTCAATTTACTGCTGCCGAGCACGCCTCTGCTTGCCGTCCTGAATACTGGACGGGAAAACGTTTTGCACCCGACGTCGTTGCGTCGATGGATGCGGCCATTTCGCACTACTTGCGCCAGACACCGGGGCAACCGGTGGTGTTGACCGGGTACTCTGGCGGTGGCGCTATTGCGGTGTTGATTGCTGCACGGCGTCAAGACATTGCCCTGCTACGCACGGTGGCGGGCAACCTCAATCATGTCGCGGTTAATCGTTTACACCGTGTCGCCCCCATGCCCGATTCGCTTAACCCGGCCGATGTCGCGAGCGAGATTGCCGCAGTACCACAACTGCATTTCAGCGGCGATACCGATCGCATTGTGACTTCGGTTATTGCCCACTTTTTTGTTTCTGCTGTCGGGCGTTGTGCCGATGTGCGTGAAGTGCACGATGTGGATCATTAGGGCGATTGGCCTGCGCTTTGGCCTGCCTTATTGCAGATGCGTGTCCCCTGTGAAGACCCTGCGCAGCGTTCTCAGCTCCGCGCCTGATAAACTGAATTTTGCGAGCCCGCACTGGGAAGCCACCGCCTTACCTGTTAGGCTAAGACGCCTTTTTAGGGCGCGATGATCGGGCTGTAGCCGCCGTAGTGATGCTATGTGCTGCGCAGTTGACAAGGAGAGACGATGGTTTTGCAATCCACCTACTGGCTGGCGCTCAGTTATTTCACCTACTTTTTCTGCTACGGCATTTTCCTGCCGTTCTGGAGCGGCTGGCTAAAAGGGGGAAGGTCTTAGCGCGGAAAACATCGGTTTGCTGCTTGGTGCCGGGCTGGTCGCGCGCTGTATAGGGAGTCTCTTCATTACGCCTTGTGTAAAAAATCCCGCTCATCTTATTAATGCGATACGTCTTTTGGCGTTATTGTCACTGCTCCTTGCGCTGGGTTTCTGGCTGGGAAATGCCTGGGTATGGTTGCTGCTGGTGATTGTGGGCTTTAATCTGTTCTTTTCACCGCTGGTGCCGCTCAACGATGGGTTGGCCGCCACCTGGCAACGCCAGATCGCTATGGATTATGGCAAAGTGCGCGTCTGGGGCTCGATAGCCTTTGTGATTGGCTCTGCTGTCACCGGTGAATTGGTGGCCGCCTGGGGGCACACCGCAATCCTGGCAACGCTGACCGCCGGGTTGGTTTGTATGCTGTTGGGCATGTTGCTGCGACCTTCTGTGATGCCACTGGCCAGCGCTGGGGGGGGAGCACGCTGGTAACCCCCTGGCCGCAATTGTTACGTGAAGCGGGCGTGTGGCGCTTTCTGCTTTGCGTGGCGTTGTTGCAAGGGGCCCACGCGGCCTATTACGGTTTCAGCGTTATCTACTGGCAGGATGCCGGGTATTCGCCAGCGGTGATAGGCTATTTATGGTCGCTGGGGGTGGTGGCTGAGGTGGTGGTGTTTATGTTCAGCAAACGCTGGTTTGCGCGTTTCAGCGCCCGCGATCTGTTGCTGCTGTCAGCGGTGGCAGGCATTGTTCGCTGGGGGCTGATGGGGGCCACCGTAGCGCTACCCTGGCTGATTGTGATACAGATATTGCACTGCGGTACCTTTACCCTGTGCCACCTGGCCGCCATGCGCTTTATCTCTGCGCGTAGCGGTGGCGACGTGCTGCGTTTGCAGGCCGTCTACTCGGCACTGGCAATGGACGGCAGCATTGCGGTGATGACGGTGGTGTCGGGATTTTTGTTTGAACATCTGCAACACGCTACCTTCTGGGTGATGGCGGCGCTAGTGGTTCCCGCGCTGTTTTTGCGACCCGCCACGCCCGTTCAGCACGCATAAACCGGGTATCAGGTTCATTTTGGAATAGGATGACGAGGTAAAGTGATTTTGTCATCAGTCTGACACCTGGAAAGTCCGGGTGTCATTATCTGCGTCAAGAGACGATACATTATGTTACTTTATAACACTTTCGGTCGCTGTTGTGCTCGGTTAGGGTGGCGGTGGGGTGTGTTGTTCTCGCTGCTGTCGCTTGCCTCGCCTTCGGTATGGGCGCATCCCCATAGTTTTATTGATATTCAAACCACGGTTGAAGGTGACGATGACACCATTACCGGGTTGCGTATGCACTGGACGATGGACCCGATCACCTCAGCCGATCTGCTCTACGATGCGGGCAAGGCGAAAAGTGACTCTGAAATCTGGAAAAAGCTGGCGGCGGAAGTGATGGCGAACGTGTTGGGCCAGCACTATTTTACAGAGATCTACCGGGAGAACGCGGCGGTTAAATTTCAACCGCTGCCGACAGAATATCATCTGTCGCGGCAAGGTAACAAAGCGGTGCTGGAGTTTGTGCTGCCGCTGGCGCATCCGCAGCCTTTAAAAGGCGCGCCGCTACAGATTTCTACCTATGACCCGACCTATTTTGTCGATATGTCCTATCAGGATAAAAACGCTGTCCGCCTCGCGCCTGTGCTGGCGGAACACTGTAAAACAGCGCTGTTTACCCCGAAACCCAGCGCTGATTTACGTTCTTATGCGCTGTCGCTGGATAAAGCCGATGCCCCCGATGAGGATCTGGCGCTGGGCAAACAGTTTGCACAACAAATTACGCTGGAATGCCACTGACTGTGTTTGAAAAACGAAAACGTCATCACACCTTGAGACTGTGTCTTGGACTGTGCCCGTTAGTGGTTTTTTTACTGCTGTTGGCGCTGGGGGCTCAGGTGGTGCTGCGCTACTGGCCGGATATTCTGCTGCAAAGCGTTGCCTGGCAGAAGGTGATGCATCAACAGATGTCAGCGCTGCTTGAGGCGGTGCACGAACAGCCGCATCAGGCGGGGCTGAGCCTGCTGGCGTTCAGTCTGGTCTACGGCATCTTGCACGCGGTGGGGCCGGGACACGGTAAAGTGGTGATCGCCACCTACCTTGCCACCCATCCGACCCAGCTTAAAAATAGTCTGAAACTGACGCTGGCATCCTCGTTGCTGCAAGGCATGATGGCGATTGGGTTAGTGAGCGTCACGTTGGGGGTTTTGCAACTCTCCAGCCGGGCACTGCACGCCAGCAGTTTCTGGATGGAAAAGGGCAGTTTTATGCTGGTGGCGCTACTGGGATTGTGGCTCAGCGTGCGCGCCCTTAAACGTCTGTGGACGGCGATTACCCATGCCCGACATGCCAGCAAACCCACTATTCAGCGTATTCACGTGTTAACCGCACAGGCGCGCCCGCTACCGTTAGCGCCGTTATCGTCCGTGACGGATGATGGCGTATGCGGTTGCGGCCATCGTCATCTCCCCTCCCAGGAGGAATTGCAACGTGGTGATGGCTGGCGTACCCGAGTGGCGATTGTGTGTGCTATGGGGTTGCGTCCTTGCTCGGGGGCCATCCTGGTGCTGTTGTTCTCCAAAGTGATCGGCGTGTTTGCCTGGGGCGTTGCTTCTGCGCTCGCCATGGCGCTGGGCACGGGCATTACCCTCTCGGTGTTGGCGCTGCTGGTGTTCTTTTGCCGCCGCGTGATTGAACGTATGGGGCGCTCACGTGCGCCGATGTTGTGGCAACAGACCGCCTGGAGCACGTTGTCGCTGGCGGGTGGTATGGTACTGTTTGGCGTGGGGATTCTGCTTTATCTCTCGGCACAGCCTGCCATTACCGGTGGTATCCGTCCGTTCTCCTGACGTGCCTGATTCTGGTTTTTCTCTCTGAACGTGCCTGACGTCAAAAAGCCATTGCGTCTGCTCTGGCGCGCAGCATATTATTTTAAAGATGATAATGAGTCTCATTATTCATGTGTAAAACAGCGTGCAAAAGTGAGCAGGTTTCCGGGGTGATCAGCG
>SMLE01000175.1_pt1 | contig 13210 bp, 11 predicted proteins | sample 2451431 | NCBI scaffold set ML178787.1 | reverse complement strand
GAACGGCTTTACTATACCTCGAAATTTATTTATTCAACAAAGCCGATCAGCCGGAAAAGGATCTGCGTGGCGCGCGCGCCGCTGCGTTATCGATTGTGCCCTATTCCAGTGGAGCGGCTAAAGCGCTAGGGAAAGTGATCCCTGAATTGGATGGACGGCTGACCGGCTATTCCCTGCGCGTACCGGTTCCTGTGGTATCAATCGTCGATCTCACGGTAACTCTTGAGCGCGAGGTAACCGTAGAGGAAGTCAACGATGCGCTTCGTGAAGCAGCCGCTTCCGGTCCGTTACAGGGTATTCTCGGCTATAGCGACGAACCGTTGGTCTCGAGCGATTAACAGGGCGATCCGCGTTCGTCCATTATTGACGGGCTCTCGACGCTGGTTATCGGTGGCAATATGGTCAAAATCCTCGCCTGGTACGACAATGAATGGGGGTTTTCAAACCGCCTTGTCGATTTAGCGCTGATGATAAGTCAACGCGAACCCGCATAAATGCAGTTGCTGAACACCCGGTTAAGCTGGGTGTTCAGCGCCTCGTAAACATCACCACGCCCAGTGGTACACATCGGCAAGACGGCTCTCGTCTGGGCACCTGCGGTTGCATTTGAGGACGTTTGGCATCCTCATTCACTGCGCGCAATAGTCGTGATGTGGTGCGTTTCAGACCGTGTTTCACATAGCCGATAATATTGCGCATAATGGTAAAAGGTCGTAGTGGCTCGTCGGTTTGCAGGCTGTTGACCTCCACATTGGACGCTGGCGTTTGCCACAGGGCGACGAATCCAATAGAGGTGAAGAGCAGCCCGACTACCCAGGTCAACGATAGCAACTTGAATCGCTTGGATATCGGACAGTTATACACGCGCAATTCCCCATCAAAGAAAGGTCTGTGCAGTATCAAAAAGCGTGTGTCAGAAAGTTGTTAAGATGCCGTTTATCTTTTAAGGATGCCGATACCCCATGACGCGCCTGCTTATCATTGAAGACAACCCTGAGTTGGTGGCCAATCTGTACGACTTTTTCGAGCCACTGGGTTATGTGCTGGACGATGCACGTGACGGTGTCACAGGTCTGCATATGGCTACGCAGCATGATTATGACGCCATTTTGTTAGATCTGATGCTGCCGCGATTGGACGGTATGACACTATGCAGCAAACTCCGGGGAGAATTTCAGAATCCCGTGCCAGTGCTGATGCTGACAGCACGCGATCCCGTAGAAGACCGCGTGCAGGGCTTGGCGCTGGGTGCTGACGATTACCTGGTCAAGCCCTTTTCACTCAAGGAACTCTACGCCCGTATCAAGGCATTAGTGCGCCGCGCCCAAGGCCGACAGGTGCAAGGGATGCTGGCATGGGAAGACCTGCTGGTAGACACCCGCTCACCGCAGGCATGGCGGCAAGGTCAGGCTATCAACCTGACCCCCACCACACACAAATTGCTACTGTGTCTGGTCCGCGCTGCGCCTGGCGTGGTTAAAAAACAGCAGATGGAATACCTGCTGTGGGGCGACGAACCGCCTGAAAGTGGTGCGTTGCGCGCACACATTCATGACCTGCGCCAGAGAATTGACAAAAACTTCACATCTGCTCTGATAGAAACGGCGCATGGCGTCGGGTTACGTCTCCATACGCCCGGGAAGGTCGCGCCGGAATTATCACACAACGAGTAGACTCAGCATCATGAAATCCCTTTACCAGCAAATGACGCTCAGGACACGCATTACGATTTCATTTGTATTGCTGATGGTCGCCGTCATGGGGTTTGTGGTTATCGCGGAGCAACTTGATTACGACGAAGTGAGATCGTATGTCATCGCAAAAAGCCTGCGTGATGTGGTGCCTCATTTGGAAAGCGCTATTGTCAAAGGCATTTCTCCAACCCTGCCAGAAGGCAGCCAGTTTTACGATCCACAGACCGTACCCGATGCTCTGCGACATTACGCCCCAGGTTACCACCGCCTGGAAAAATCGGATCATTGGTATCTGCTGGTATTTACGCTCAACGATCAAGCCTACTACCTGTTACAGGATGGCAAGTACTACAGGTTTCTGGAATACCTGATTGACGGCTTCGCACCGTTGGTAATTCTGCTGTGTATTCTGTGCGCGTTCTGGATTGGAAGATTGACATCGGCGCGCGTTACCGCGCCCATTACTCGCCTGGCCGACGTGGTACAACGCAAACAGAAGACTTTGCTGTTTCAGGATGCGAGTGACGAAATTGGCGTGCTGGCGCGTGCGTTTGCACAGCACAGTGAGGAACTGGAGCAGTTTCTGCACCGTGAGCGATGCTTTGTCAGCGATACCAGCCATGAATTGCGCACGCCACTGGCTATCATAGGTGGTGCGGCGGAAACCATCGTGCACCAATTGCCTGCCGATAGCCACTTGATACCCAGCGCCGAGCGCATCGTACGCACCACGCAGGAAATGCAACGCCAACTGACCTGCCTGCTGCCGCTCTCACGCGATCCGCACACGTTGGCTCGCGCCAACGTACAGTTGCGTCCATTGATCGAGGAATGTATTACACGCTGCCAACCCTGGCTGGTAAAAAAACCGGTGACGCTGATTCTGGAGGCACCGCAAACGCCTCATATACATACCAACGCAGAACTGGCGCGCAGTATTATTTGGAACCTGCTGCGCAATGCCTGCCAGTATACGGAGCAAGGTGAAGTGCGGATTACACTGCATGACACAACGCTGATCGTTTCTGACACCGGCCCGGGCCTGCCGCTCAGCATCGATCCGCAGCAATTTCAGCGTTTTTTGCCCAGTGCTCAGCAACGTGGCGAAGGACTTGGTTTATCCATTGTGCAACGCATTGTGGAGCATCTGGGCTGGCACATGCGGGTCGATAGCACAGAAAAAGGCTGTCGCTTTACGCTGGAAATGCCTCGTCCAGAATGATGCCTTTCCCTACGGCAAAAAATTGTATTCAGATCAGTGATTTTAATGCCGAAATACCACTGTATTTTCCTCTTTTTTCCTGCATGGATAAGCGACGTACACAGTAAAAACAGCATATCCGCTCTATACTTGCTCACTCCCTCAAAAATACGCAAGGAGTACGCATGAAAATTTGGCCAATACTTACTGGTATCGCACTGTCACTGGCGCTGGTCGCCTGCCAGTCGCCCTCGCCCCCCAAAGGCGTAAATCCTGTTGCTAATTTTGACGCTGAACGTTATCTGGGGAAATGGTATGAAATAGCTCGTTTGGAAAACCGTTTTGAGCGAGGTCTGGAACAGGTGACGGAAACCTATGGAAAGCGCAGTGACGGGGGGACTGATCGTGCTGAATCAAGGCTATGATCCGCTAAAGAGACAGTGGAAATCGAGTGAAGGCAAAGTCTATTTCACCGGTAAAGCCACAACAGCGGCGCTCAAGGTTTCCTTCTTTGGTCCTTTCTATGGGGGCTATAACGTGATCGCGCTGGATGACGATTACCAGTATGCCTTGGTCAGTGGACCAAACCGCGACTATTTATGGCTACTGTCGCGCACACCTGAGCTCCCGGCTGCGGTAAAACAGCGCTATTTGTCTATAGCGAAAACCCTCGGCTTTGCGGTGGATAATCTGGTTTGGGTCAACCAGCAGCCACGCGGGTAGCACGATCGGTAGAGCATCAGCGAGAAGCAAGGGAACCACTATTGTGACGTTGTCACCAGTATCAAGGTGGTTCCCTCTCATCCTCATTGGCAGCAGTTACAAGGTAAAGCGCGACACCACCTGTTCCAATTGAACAGATTGATCTTCCATGGACTGCGCCGCTGCCGCAACCTGTTCAACTAATGATGCATTTTGCTGCGTGGTGTTGTCCAACTGGTTGATTGCAACGTTGATTTGATCGATACCTTTACTTTGCTCTTCGTTAGCTGAACTGATCTCAGCGATAACACCGGTCACGCTGTTCACGCCGCTCATCAACTCTTCCATGGTTGAACCGGCCTGTCGTACCAAATTACTGCCCTGTTCAATATTGTTGACCGACTCTTCGATCAGCGCTTTAATTTCCTGCGCAGAGGTTGCACTGCGTTGCGCCAGTGAACGCACCTCTCCCGCTACCACGGCGAAACCACGTCCGTGCTCACCCGCACGCGCCGCTTCGACTGCGGCATTCAGTGCCAAAATATTGGTCTGGAAGGCGATGCCATCGATCACGCTAATGATCTCGACAATCTTGTTGGATGACGCGTTTATCTTGGTCATGGTGGAGACCACGTCATTCACCACTGATGAGCCTTTGTGCGCGATACCGGACGCATCTTCCGCGAGTTTACTGGCATGACTCGCGTTGTCGGCCGTCTGCCGTACCGTCCCCGCCAGCTCTTCCACGGACGCGGCGGTTTCGACAATCGATGAAGATTGTTCCTCGGTACGCGAAGAGAGATCGGCGTTACCACTGGCAATCTGACGCGACGCCGAGGACATAGCCAGCGCGCTTTGCCCCACCAGTTGCATCAGCTCTTGCAGATAGGCGATGAAATCATTGAAGCTCTGCACTACCGCATTAAATTCAGGGTTTTTACTGGTCGGCAGCCGTTGCGTTAAATCCGCACCTCCGCTGGAGAGCGCCTGAATATTATGCTGTAACAGCCTTAAATTTTTCATGAAAATACGGAAGAAACTGACCAGAACAATCAGCAACAGAAAGCACAGTGCCCCCTGTACGACGGTGAGTTTTGACAGCATGCTGCTGGTGTGGCGCGACAAATGGCTGGAGGGGATATCTACAACCAAATACCACGGGCTGCCAGCAATCGGCTGAACTAGCAGTGTATGCTCTCCATCAGCCCCATCGTAGGTTCCATCGATAGCCGAGTTACCGGCACGCGATAACAACGCCTGCAACGGTGACGCCGCCGGGATCTTCAGATCTTTAAGATTGAGCAACGCCGCGTTGCCCTGCTGCGGTTGACCGTTGCCAACCACTTTCCCATCCGCTTCCACAATCAGTACGTTACCTTCAACGGCAGAACTCATTTCATTTGCGAGCTTGTTGAAGAAGCCTAAGGTGACATCGATGGTAGCAACGCCCCAGGGTTTGCCGTCGCGGGTTATCGCCATGGCACAGTTGGTACGCGGTTGGGGGCTGGCGGCATCTTGATAGGCTTTGGCCCATGCGCACTGACCCTGGGCCATATTCATCCCCTCTTTATACCAGGGTTGCTCCCAATATTTTTCTGAATCAGGCTGATTCCATACCGTATTGACGTGAAGTTGACCTGCCGTATCGCGCGCAAAAAAAGTGCTGAAGCGATCGCGCGCCGCATCACGCACGCCCGGTAATGGCCAAATCCCGCCGCCAAACACGTTCAAATCATTGTACTGGTTAACCAGATTGGGGAGCAGCGTATCTATCTGCTCGCTGCTTAATACACTGACCAGTTCAGTGATGGTTTTCTGTTGCGCTTGCACCCGATTCATCTGTTCCGTGATCGCTCGCGCCTGGCGATCAACAGTAAGGCGGATTAGATTGCTTTCATTTTCAATCAACTGGGGAGAAACAAATTGGCGAATAACAACAAACGTGAGAATGAGTAATAGTCCAAAAAAGCCGATAAGAAATAGGCTGAAGCGCGCCTGCGTGGTTTTTAAAATGCCATTTTTGCACATGCTAGACGTCCATATATTTATAGGGGATACGTTATTTTTAACGACGTCAGCAGGGATTTCTTTAGCAGGACAGCAGCGATTTTCAACGCGGGTCACAGAACGTAATGGTCAATGTAAAATACTGATATTGTTAATTATTGATTTTCTAGGCAATTACTGAGCTGTCATCTCTATCGACACCCCATAGCTCTCTCGTGGTAGCAAAACTAGAGACTGAATCAGGATGGCGGCAGATACCGCAAATGCAACAACGGATAAGCTCGCCCTTGCCCGTCGAGGGCAGAGCGCCCGGTGCGCACAAAACCCAGGCGTTGATAAAACGCCAGCGCCTGGACATTTTGTTCATTCACATCGGTGGTCAGTTGCGGATAGCGTGCCAACGCAGCACCGATCAGCGTACGGCCAATGCCTTTGCCATGGCGATTGGCATCTACAAAAAGCGCTTCTAAATGGCCCTGATGTAAATACATAAAACCGACGATGTTACCACTCGGCTCCACAGCCAGGGTAAGCGTCACATGAGGAAAAAAGGTGCGCAACTCAGTCTCAATCGCCGCGCGATCTTCTGGCGTAACAAAAAGGTGAGTCGCCTCTACCGCGCTACGCCAGATAGCCATAATGCGTGAAAAATCATCTGCGGTTGACGGGCGGAGCTGAAGCATACATAACCTTATAGTGACTGGCTGAAATTCTTATTTTACAACAAGATTATCCTTGCCGGGTGTGAGATCTGCCACCGCCAAAAGATTGGCACCGTCAAAAGGTATAATTCACAGCCATGATGCCGCTGGTCTGATTACGGCGATAAACCAGTGGGCTTTCTGCCGCCCGGTCACCGAGCCAGGTGTAACCCACGCTCAGTGATGTTCCCCAGTGCGGCGTAAACTGATGTCCCCATGCCAGACTGCTCTCCACACCGTAAAATCCACCTTGCGCATCGAAGCGGGAATAGCCAGCGCGCGCGCTTTGCTCACGGTTAACCCCGTAAAAACGGTTCATATAACGTGTATCACCAAACAGTGCAGCACTTTGCACCCCAAGCGTGTCACGGCTGCTTTGAAAAAGGATCACCGTCAGCGCGGTGCGATATTGTCCGCCTTGTGAATCGGTGAGTGGCAGCGTCGCGGCACCTTCCAACTGCAACCACGGCGTTAACGCCCATCCTACCGTCAGCGTGGTGTTAACGCTGGGATCAATTTGCCCCATGCCTTTCAGTTTGTCAGAACCGTCACGCCAGCCGCTGTTTCGATCGCTACGACCGGGATTGACCCCCAGACTATGCTCAACATAAAGCCCTGCATCGTTTTGCAAGTGATACCCAATCCCTCGAAACGTGTCAAAAAACAGCGCGTCATATTGCGCCTGAATCACCGGTCTTAATTGCAGGCTTCCCTGGTCGGCTCCGCTGTAGCGCGGCAAGTATTGCCCACCAACGCCAAGCGTGAAGCTTTTGGCACTGCTGTTCTCGCTTCCATCAGCCCTGACGCTTTGTGCTATGCCGCCTAGCAGGATGCAAAGCGTGGGTACGACTATTTTTCTGGTTTTCATCTTGCCACCTCACGAGTAAATTGTTTTTTGCGCTACCGCGCTCACGGTTCTGGTCGGTGACTGGATTATGGATAGGCAATATCAACAAACCGTCAGGGATTTATGAAGAAATGGTCAAGGTGACACATGCAGACTAAACGTATTCTGATCATCGAGGATGACGCAGATGCGGCCAACGTGCTGGAAGCCTATCTACGGCGAGAAAACTATGAGGTCACGCTGGCCAGCGATGGTCCTTCCGGGCTGGCGCTTGCGCTGCGCCTAAAACCTGATTTGATTTTGCTTGATGTGATGCTTCCCGGCATGACGGGCACGGAGATCCTCGCGGCAGTTCGGCGCAAGAACGATACGCCCATTATCATGGTCACTGCCATGGGCGATATGCCCGACAAAATTGGTGCACTGCGTTACGGAGCCGATGATTACGTGGTCAAGCCCTACATTCCAGGGGAAGTTGTCGCCCGCGTGCAGGCCGTGTTGCGCCGCAGTCAGTCTCAGAGTGTGCCCCATGAGTTGTTGCGTTGGGATAAACTTGAAGTCGATACGCTTTCGCGCACGGCCAGCGTAATTCGGGTTGATGCGCCCCCTTATTATCTTGAGTTGACCCCAACCGAATTTTCATTGCTCGCGACAGTAATGCGCGCCCCCATTAGACCGTTTTCCCGACAATATTTGCTCGAACAGTGTCTGCCTGAAAGTGATGCCTTGGAACGCGTGGTAGACACGCACATGTATAACCTGCGCAAGAAGTTGGAAAATGCAGGCATCAGCGAGGTGTTAATCAATGTCCGCGGTGTCGGTTACCGCTTTCGTCAACCATGAATGTTGTCACCTATGAATAACACAAACCGCTACTCTCTCTGGCGTTGGATTTGCCTGCACATTCTTACTCTGGCTATCGGCACGGTGGTGATCATCGCGCTCTGCATGTGGTTACGCTTTGAAATCCATAATTACTGGGCCATGCACCATATGCCTACGGCATTGCGCGAAGAGTTCGAAGCGCTGCGCCAGCACCCACACACCAACCCTGCACGTTTTCACGAGATCATCGATGCCTGGTGGGGCATTGAATGTGCCGATCCCTCGGTAGCCTCCTCCGACTGGATTATGGTCGGCGTGCTGGTGGTAGTGATGATCCCGTTCATCGTGCTCATGGGCCTGCGCAGCGCTCGCCCCCTTTCCCTTCAGTTCGATCATTTGAGGGCCTCAGCACAGGCAGTCACTCAGGGCACATTCACTACGCAGGCGACGCTTGTCAGCCAAGCACCGGAGGAAATGCTGCGCTTTGCGCAGGATTTTAATAGCATGACGCAGCAGTTGGCGCGCTATGAACGTGAATTACACACCTCTCACGTTGCCATGGCCCATGAATTACGTTCGCCACTCACCGCCGCCATTGGACGGCTTCAGGGCATGCTTGATGGCGTATTCATGCCCGAGCCACAACAGCTAGCGATGGTGATGAAACAGTTGCAGCATCTCAACCGACTGATTGACGATCTCCACCTGATTTCTCTTGCAGACGCCGACAGGCTGGTACTGGATCGCCGTGAGCACAATCTGGCTGACTTGATGCGCGAACGCGCTGCTTGGCTCAAGCCGCAGTCGGAAGCAGCGGGCATGCTGATCACCGTGCAGGCTGATACGCCTTGTCCTTATGTTGGTGATGCCTTTCGGCTTGGACAGACATTCACCGTGCTGATGGAGAATGCGTTGCGCTATGCCAGTGAAGGTAAACGCTTAGCTATCTCTCTTGCCGCCAAAGAACGTGGATATCAGATAGCGTTTCGTGATTTTGGACCGGGCGTGACACCCGATTTTATCACTGACATGTTCGAGCGATTCACCCGTGCTGACTCGTCACGCGCTCGCGGACTGGGTCTTTCTATTGCGCGCGCCATCTGTAAGGCCCACGGTGGCACTATTACCGCCAATTTGCCTGCGGGAAAGGGATTACTGTTTCAGATTCAACTCCCGTTTTCCCCACATAAATAGCCAAAAAACGGCGACCCTTGATAAATCCTTGACAAAACATTCAATAAATCTCGACAGGCACGGGGTGTAATGGCTTTCTCTTGAACAGGGAATAACGCCATGTGTGACACCTTTTCAACCTGTGCCCGCCACGGGTTACATCATTTTTTATCCCATCTGCCAGACATCAAAGGTGTGCTGATCCTGGCCGTATTACTGTCCACATTTCTTATCGGGTGTGATGACCATGGAGAGGTAAAAGACAGCGTACCGCGCGCGGTACGCTATACCACCGTTCCATCACCCACCGCGACCGTTGCGGGCGTGTGGATTGGTGAAATACGCGCTCACGATGAAACCACGCTTGGGTTCCAACTTGAAGGACGGATACTCAGTCGACAGGCAGAAATAGGTGACAACGTCACTAATGGTCAGCTTCTGGCGACGCTGGACAACAACATCAATCTCAATCAACGCAACAGCGCCGAGGCTGAGGTTGAGAGCGCCCGAGCCGCCGAGCACGTCGCTGCCGCCAACCTGCGGCGCATGCAGACACTAATGCCTTCTGGGCCCATTGCCAGGGTTGAATTGGAGAATGCCACGGCAAATTGGCAAGCGGCGCAATCCCACAGAAAAAGCGCTGAGGCTACGCTCAAAAACGCGCGAGAAAATCTGGCATGGACCCAACTTACTGCACCGTGCGCTGGCGTTATCACCGCCGTCAGCGCTTCCACGGGGCAGATAGTGAGCGCAGGGCAAGCGGTATTTACCCTCGCTGCAGGCCATGAGCGCGATGCGGTATTCGATGTCACCGATCCAGAGGCAATGGCCGGGCACGGTGAATCCCTATTCACTGTCTCACTGCTGAGCACACCCTCGCTCACCACACCGGGGATATTGCGTGATATCAGCCCTCAGGCCGATCCACAAACGCGTACCTGGCGCGTACGCATCCTGCTGGAAAAACCGCCGGTTGCTATGACACTGGGGGCAACGGTGCGAGCAGAGATGCCTCAGGCGGCACAGGCGATGATGTCCCTTCCCGCTTCCGCACTGACCCGCTCTAATGACAAGGCTGCCATTTTTATTGTTACCCCACAAAACCAACTACAACTTCGCCCCATTACCCTGGGGGGTTACACCACTACGTCTATTTTTGTCACACAGGGCATTGAGCCGGGTGAAAACGTGGTGACGGCTGGCGTGAGTAAGTTACGGGCTGGTGAAACCGTGGTCCTTGGAGAGAAGCAGCAATGAATCCGGCACGAAAAAAAACGGGGTTCAATCTCTCTGATTGGGTACTTAACCATCAGCAAACGGTGACGTTTTTTATGCTGATGATTATTGCCGCCGGTATCTTTAACTATGAAAAACTGCCGCGCAATGAAGACCCCGCCTTCACCATCAAAACCACCGTTATCGCAGCACAGTGGCCCGGTGCGACACTGACGGATACCGTCAATCTGGTTACCGATACGCTGGAGAAAAAGTTGCAAGAAATTCCAGGTCTGGATTATATCGAGAGTGAAACGCGTGCCGGACAGGGTAGAGTCTGCGGGATATTATGCTTAACATCGGCGGACGTTACCTTCCCCTTACCGATATCGCCCCCCTCAGCCGCCAGCCTGTTGAACCTCCGGCACTGGCATTTCGGGTTGATGGACAACCCGCGATCGGTCTGGCGATTGCGATGGCCCCCACGGGCAACATGCTGCGCTTTGGTCAGGCTATTGCACAGCGGATGACGGCCATTCAGTCGCAGTTGCCCTATGGTATCGAATTACACCAGGTTGCTAATCAATCCGCAGTGGTCGAACAAGCGGTTCACGGCTTCATCAAGGTGCTGATCGAGGCAATAGCGATCGTGCTGGCCGTTTCGTTTGTGTCCTTGGGATTACGCGCGGGTCTGGTCGTAGCGGCTGCCATACCGCTGGTGCTGGCAATGACCTTTACCGGTATGATGCTTACGGATATTGGCCTGCAACGCATCTCGCTGGGCGCACTGATCATTGCGCTCGGGTTACTGGTCGACGACGCGATGATCACCGTGGAAGCGATGGTGTCGCGCCTGGAAGCCGGTGACAATCTGCGACGTGCGGCGACCTATGCCTTTGAGACAACTGCATTTCCAATGTTGACCGGCACGCTGGTGATGATCGCCGGTTTTATTCCGGTCGGTTTTGCCGCGTCGAGTGCCGGAGAGTACTGTTTTTCCCTGTTTGCAGTCGTGCTGATGGCATTACTTAGCTCATGGATTGTTGCCATTCTGTTCTCGCCATTGACAGGCATCTGGCTTTTACCGCGCCGTCTGCCAGCCCATTCCCACGCTCAGGGCACATTTATGCGTGCTTATCACCGTTTGCTGCTGCGCGTATTGCGTCATCGCTGGAAAACCGTTGCTTTAGCGATAGCACTCTTGGCACTCTCCATGTTGGGTGCCAGCTTTTTGCAAGGCGAGTTTTTCCCTACCTCCGATCGCCCAGAATTGCTCGTAAGCCTGACACTACCGGCCAATGCATCGCAAACCGAAACGGCACGTCTAACCCAGCGGCTTGAACAGGCACTGGTCAGGAACCCAAATGTCGTTCGTCTGTCAAGCTACGTGGGCGGTGGTGCCATCCGTTTCTATTTACCGATGGACGTATTGCAGGATAACGAAAACACCGCCCAGTTGGTGGTCGTGGCGAAAGATTTGGCCGCACGCGATCGGCTAAAACAGCAGTTACACGAGATACTGACGCAGCAATTCAGCGACATTGTCACGCGTATTTCACCACTGGAATTAGGCCCGCCCGTGGGCTGGCCGATAAAATACCGGGTCACCGGGCCAGACTATGCCAACGTACGCCATATCGCACAGCAATTGGCGGCTATCGTTGGACAACAACCCGCGACGCGTGAAGTGAACCTGACCGCCGGAGAACCGCAGCGCGTCATGACCTTCCAGGTCAATCAGATCGAAGCCCGGGCGCTGGGTTTATTCTCCAGCAACGTAGCAGAGATGCTCAACACGCTGTGGTCAGGCAGCGTCGTAACCCAGGTACGCGATGGTAATAACTTGATTGATGTGGTGCTGCGCGGCAGCGATGCTGAACGACAGAATATGGGTACCCTTCAGTCCCTGATGTTAACCACGTCAGCAGGCAAAAAGGTGCAGTTAGCACGGATTGCATCACCGGTATGGGGCGTGGAAGATCCGGTGATATGGCGTCGTCAACGCTTGCCGTTTATCAGTGTACAAACCGATGTGGCACCGGGTATGCACGCTCAGGCGCTGTCCCGAACGTTACGCCCTCGCGTTGATGTGCTGCGTGCCACGCTGCCCGCGGGGTACAGCATTGATGAAGGCGGCGCGAGCGCCGAATCAGATAAAGGCAATCGCTCGGTGTACGCCGTATTACCGGTCACACTTTTAGCTATGCTGTTTTTGCTGATGGTTCAACTGCAACGGTTTTCGCGGATGCTACTCGCTTTGATGATGGCGCCGTTTGGTTTGCCAGGTATCGTGGCAGCCATGTTGCCCACTGGCACGCCGATGGGTTTCGTGGCACTGCTCGGGGTTATTGCCTTAGCCGGAATGATTATTCGCAACGCGGTTATCCTGATCAGTGAAGTCGACAATCATTCTCGCCGAGGGGTAGCGCGCGAGGATGCTATTGTGGCCGCGGCTTTGCACCGCGCTCGCCCTATCCTGCTTACGGCATGTGCTGCTGTCCTCGGCATGATCCCGATTGCGCATCAGGTTTTTTGGGGGCCAATGGCTTATGCCATCATCGGTGGATTGGTCTTCGCTACGCTGGTGACATTGACATTGACGCTGCTGCCTGCTGCACTCAGCTTGATTATGCAAAGGGAGAAAAACACGCCGCGAACGAAGCCCGACACATCCACAACCTAACGGCAGAGCCAATAAGACGCTTTCTGATACATTCAGGAAGCGTTCTAGCGTAATGACACACCACCAGAAACGCTTCATACGGGATACCGCTTTACTTATGCTTTTTTTGTTTATGGGGTAGAGTCCGTCAAGGTGGTGTAAATTCGGAACCCGCTTTCCGGC
>SMLE01000519.1_pt1 | contig 13409 bp, 12 predicted proteins | sample 2451431 | NCBI scaffold set ML178787.1 | reverse complement strand
TGATCCTGTTTCACGCCGAAAGTTCGATTTATTCAACAAAGCCCCCAATTTAATGCCGACTACCAGGACAACCGGCAACTGCTCTTGCACCACCCATTCAGAAATAGGGGCGCAAATCATTCATTAGCGTACGCCATCCACCACTGCCTTCGACAACAACCATATCGGCCATACCGCAAAGGTGCTGCAAGCCTTGCGTCATAGCGCAATAGTCAATCGCATGCTGGCTCGCGCTGATTTCATCCTCACGCAGCGCTATCGGATTGATATGATCGTAAGGTAACGCCACCGTTGACGCCTCTTGCAACAGCAGCGCATCTTTATTGCGTAGTCCCTCTTCGGTTTCCACGCACCCTTTAGCAATCGGCTTGTAGCCGACAACTGATTTTCCGCTTTGAGCAAGCGACTGCAATAATGCGCGTGACACCACCGTTTTTCCCACGGCAGTATCGGTACCTGTAACAAAAAGACGCGTTAACATGGATATAAGCTCCGGAGGTCCCACCTGAAAATAAAAAACACAGCAAAAAGGCTTCCAATAGTGAAAGTCTAGGTGATGTACTTCAGGCAGTGCTTGCGTTAGCGCAATGTTTTGTAATTCATGAAACGTTTTATAAATTTTTGTGCCACATCAGCCTTGCAACAGTTTCACCAGCAGCGAACCGTTGTACAACGCCTCTTTGACCAGCGCCGCGCCCGGCATGGTCCCCTGATTATAAAACGCAGTAGATTCCACCTGTATATTGTGGCTGTAGGCAGGCAAAGACTGTTGTCGAACACAATCCAGGATCGCTGGATGCAGAATACTCGCGGCCTTATTTAAGGGAGATCCAACCAGAATTTTGTCCGGATTGAAAAGGTTAACCATGATAGCCGCGATACGACCCACATTGTTGCCAACTCCGTTAATAACGTCTTTGGCTAATTGGCCCCCTCTCAGCGCGGCATCGCAGAGCGTCTCTACGGTAAGCGGCGAACCGTTCAGCAATGAGCTCATCGAACCATTCAGGCGCTGTTGCGCCAGCTCGAGCATGCTTTCAATACTGGCAACGGTTTCCAGACAGCCGTTATTACCGCAATAGCAGCGCTTACCGTAAGGATCGACCTGGGTATGGCCGATTTCAACCAGATTACGGCTGCCCGCATGGAGTAAGTGGCCGCCGGTGATGACCCCTGCGCCGACATTGTGATCGATAACAATCTGGATAACGTTTTGCGAACCCCCCGCGGCACCATACATCGCTTCGGCCATGGTCCAGGCGTAAATGTTGTGCTGTAGGAAGACCGGTAATCCGGTGCGGCTTTCTAACGCCGGACCTAACGCCATCTCCTCGACTGCATAAAATGGCATGCGGTGAATAATCCCGGCGACAGCATCGACCATGCCCGGCGACGTAATGGCGATTGCCGTTATCCGCTCCAGTTTGCGTTGGTGACGAATAAAAAACTGGTCGACTTCGTGCAGGATGCGTTCCAGCAGCGGTTGCGGATGGTCGCTCGGCAGGTTGACGCAATCCTCAACAACCAACGAATTACTGAGATCGCGCAGCGACAGCGTGATCTCCTCACGGCCGATTCTGACTGAAAGGTAATGCCAGGCATCGGTATCCAGCAATAATCCAATCGCAGGACGACCGCGGCTGCCGACATCCTGGTACTCTGTCTCTTTCACCAGATGCGCTTCCATCAATTCGCGCACGATCTTGGTGATACTGGCTGGGGCCAATTGGGCCAGTTTTGATAATTCAATGCGAGATACGGGGCCGTGCAGGTCAATGAGCCGGTATACCGCACCGGCGTTCATTTGTTTAATTTGATCGATATGTCCGGGTTGACCATCCGCAATCACAAAACGGCTCCTACTGTCTACGAATTGCCACGCTGAGCGTTCGCTGACGCATAAGGTGATTTGCAGCGAAGGTTCTTAGCATCAATGCGTATTTTTCACGCTGCAAAATAAAAAAACTGCGGGTATGGTGGGGCTTTTAGTGAATTGTGTCAACTCTTTGATTCATTTTGTGATTTGGTGCACATATTTCCCCGTATCATGTTCCAACATAAATGAAATCAACGTCTTTGCCGCAGGATTAAGTGCCGCCCGACGCGATGTGACTAGCCACACTTCCGTGGTGGCATCCGGTTCACTGAGCGGCACGTATTTAACGCCATCCACGGAGATACGTAAAAAGGATGCTGGCAGAATGGAAACGCCCAGCCCCGCCGACACTAATCCCACAATGGTCATCGCTTCCCCAACTTCCTGTGTAATGTAGGGATCAATGGCATAATTTTTCAGCAAACGAAGGATTTCGTCATATAACGCCGTTCCCACTTCCCGGGCAAAAAACACAAAGGGTTCGTTAGCCAATTGGCGCACGCTGATATGAGGTTGGCCTGCCAACGGGTGTGTTTCATGCACCACAGCCACCAATGCTTCATGCAACAGTAGCTGATGCTGTAAATCCGCTGGCAGCGGATTATTGCGCATCACGCCGATATCCAGCTTTCCGCTGAGCAACGGGTCTATCTGCTGTTTGGTGTTCAGCTCCAACATTTGCAGATGAACATCCGGGTAGCGTTGCCGAAAATGCAGCAAACTGCGCGAAACCGCACGAATAAAAGGCGCCGAGGAGGTAAAACCAATTCGCAGCCCGCCGATTTCGCCACGTTGCAGTCTGGCGGCGTGCGCAGACGCTTGCTCCACCTGGTGCAATATACCCCAGCTGGCTTTGCGAAACGCTTCACCTGCCGGCGTTAGCCTGACATTGCGGTTGTTGCGTTCAAACAGTGTCGCGCCGATTTGCGCTTCCAATGCCTGAATCTGCTGGCTCAGTGGCGGCTGTGAAATATTGAGCTTCTCTGCTGCCCGGCCAAAATGTAGCTCTTCAGCAACAGCGAGAAAATAGCGTAGATGGCGCAGTTCGATGTTGATGGCAAGCCTTCTCAAACTGATGGTAAAGATTCGCTAATAATATTTTAAACATATTAATTGGTATTATTAATATATTATACAAAACATTTCTACCCTTCTATGATCTACCTCGCGTCATGCACTGCATCGCGTGCAGAATGCCGCATAAATTTGCCACTTTACCCCCGTTGCCAAGGAATAGTTTTGAGTACGTCACTTTCTTCAGTATCTGATTCGGTCACCGTGCCAGATGACGATCGACGCGAAGAGCCTTTGGATCGCAAAATCCCCGTCGCGCCAAAATCACCGCATATCACCCGTGGTACACCTACATTTATTCGCGTTACGCTGGCACTGTTTTCCGCTGGACTTGCGACCTTTGCCTTGCTGTATTGTGTACAACCGATTTTACCCGTGCTGTCACAGGATTTTGGCATTTCTCCTGCCACCAGTAGCCTGTCATTATCGATTGCCACGATGATGCTTGCGGTTGGGTTATTGTTCACCGGCCCGCTTTCCGACACCTTGGGCCGCAAGAATGTGATGGTAATTTCGTTGTTGCTGGCCGCGTTTTGCACGCTTGTTTGCGCCTTTATGACCAGTTGGCACGGCGTGCTGTTAATGCGCGCACTGATTGGACTCTCGTTAAGTGGCGTAGCAGCAGTAGCCATGAGTTATCTGAGTGAAGAGATTCATCCCAGCTTCCTGGTCTTCTCCATGGGGCTATACATCAGCGGGAACTCTATCGGTGGCATGAGTGGCCGTTTGGTCACCGGGGTACTCACTGATTATTTCCCCTGGCGCGTGGCCATCGGTGCTATGGGCGTCCTTGCCCTGATTGCGGCGTTGATGTTTTGGCGTATTTTACCTGACTCACGCCATTTTCGACCCGGTTCGCTGCGGCCTAAATCATTGCTGATTAACACCAAGATCCACTGGCACGACGCTGGGTTGCCGTGGCTGTTCCTTCAGGGATTTTTACTGATGGGGGCCTTTGTTACCCTGTTCAACTACATTGGCTACCGGCTGCTGGCTCCGCCCTACACCCTGAACCAAGCCATTGTTGGCTTACTCTCAGTGGTATATCTCACCGGCAGCATCAGTTCACCGCGTGCTGGCGCTATGACTGCACGCTATGGGCGCGGTGCGGTGATGGCCGGCTCCGTCGGGCTGATGCTCGCGGGGTTATGCCTGACAGCCTTTGGTATGCTGTGGCTTATTTTTATCGGTATGATGCTGTTTACCGCCGGTTTTTTTGCGGCACACGCCGTTGCCAGCGGTTGGATTGGCGTGCGCGCGGTCAGGCCTCATCGATGTATCTGTTTTGCTACTATCTGGGCTCCAGCCTGGCGGGTACGCTCGGCGGCGTGTTCTGGTCACATTATGGCTGGCAGGGCGTGGCGCTGTTTATCGGACTGCTGCTACTGATTGCGCTCTATGTCAGCCTGTATTTGCGACGTAACCTGTAAATCAATCGTCGCAATAGACTTCAGACGGTATGTTCAGCGTCTTTGAATATACCGTCCCAGATCACAAAGCAGGATGATGTTTAATAACAGGTTCGCAGATCACAGGGAAATTCAGCGAATTGGCGATGAAACAAAGTTCATGCGCCTGATGATGCAACGCATGAGCACGTTCCAGGTCATCGCCGGGACGCAGCGTAATTTCAGGTTTAAGCACAATCTGCGTGAACGCCCCTTTTTTACCTTCTACCATCGTGCCCTCAGCGTTGTCATGATAAGTACAAACCGATATGCCAGCCTCGGCACACAGATGCAGGTACCAGAGTTTATGGCATGCCGATGCTGAAGCGACAAGCAGATCTTCTGGATTCCAGCGTGTGGCATCACCCAAAAAAGCGGGATCAGATGAACCGGCGATGACCTGTTTATTACCCGCTGATATTTCATAATCACGACTGTAGGCTTTATAGGACTCCGTTTCGCAACCTTTGTTGCCAATCCATTCAATATGGACCTGATAATTATGTTTACGGTGTGACATAGCGGTTATCTCTGATGGTTTTTAGAAAAACTACGATGCATCTTTAGCGCCGTTACCGTCCAGTAATTTTCCGCGTGACTTGTTGAAATATTATGGGCGAGAGTCTCTGAATATCGGCAAATTTCTCCTCTCCTCTCCTCTCCTCTCCTCTCCTCTCTTCGCTAGTAGGCCCGTTCGATAGCACCATTGCTGACCATGAATAGTCTTGATACATTACAAGTATGTTGTAACTAAAATAACCTGTTATGCCTGGGGTGCTATGAACCACTATCAACTGATTGCTGCCCTTCACGGCACATTTTCCTCACTGGAACAGCAGATTGCAGAATTTCGCCAGCGTTTGGCCTCGCTTACGCTGCTCAACGCACGCGTGTTCACCCTTCCCATCGTGGAAAAAGGGAAAGAGCACGATCCCATCACCCAGATACCCGTCACAATGTTACAAGGTGAAGCGGCCAGTGAAACGGGTCTGGCGCATTTTCAGCGTTTATTTATCCATCATTATGCTGAAACGGTAAGTAGCAAAGCGGCTATTCGCTTACCCGGTGCGCTGTGTTTTATGGTGACGGAGGCTGAATACTTGTCGATCCCACAAGCCGTCGAGGCGATTAACACCTTGAAAGCCATGCTGGAGCAGTTGATTACCCGTGAATCCGGTTTGGCTACCGAGCAACGGTTTGAATTTGTACACGCCCACCTGCCCGGATTGATCACACTGAGTGCTTATCGCTCACTCACCCTGTTAACCGAACCCGACACAGTGCGCTTTGGCTGGGCCAATAAGCATGTGGTGAACACGTTGACGCGCGAGGCGGTATTAGAAAAACTGGAGAAAAGCCTTCAGGCATCCCGCGGAATTTCTCCCACAGAAAAAGCCACGTGGCACGCTCGGGTCACCCAGGAACGTATTGATATTAAAAAACTGCCGCAAGACGCTGTGTTGAAGATTAAACGACCGGTGAAAGTACAGCCGATCGCCCGGGTTTGGTATCAAGACGCGCAAAAACAGGTGCAACACCCCTGCCCGTCACCTTTATTAGTGCTGTGCCGCGACCCGTCACGCATTCCAGTCATTGGTGAGTTGGGAAACTACCTTGCCGACAGCGCGCAACCCAAATTCAGGCCGAAAGCGAAAGCGCTGCGTCTGCTGATTCAGCGCCTTCACCTCTATCTGGATGAAAGCGCGTAAGGCTCGCCCTTATCCGATATGCAGGCTACCCACCATATCTTGCGGGCGCACCCATTCATCAAACTGTGACTCGGTTAAATAACCGAGTTTCAGCGCGGCAGCTTTAAGCGTTAATCCCTCTTTATGCGCCTTCTTGGCAATCTCTGCGGCTTTATCGTAACCGATGTGAGTGTTTAATGCGGTAACCAACATCAGAGAGTCATTAAGCAACAGTTCAATACGATCGCGGTTAGGCTCAATGCCTATGGCGCAATGCTCATCAAAGCTCTTCATGCCATCCGCCAGCAAACGAACCGATTGCAAGAAATTATGGATAACCATGGGGCGATAAACATTAAGCTCGAAATTCCCCGATGCTCCTCCCATATTCACCGCCACATCGTTGCCCATCACCTGGCAACATAGCATGGTCAGTGCTTCACACTGGGTCGGATTCACTTTCCCCGGCATGATGGAACTGCCCGGCTCGTTTTCCGGGATGCTCAACTCACCAATGCCACAGCGCGGACCGGATGCGAGCCAGCGCACATCGTTGGCAATTTTCATCAGCGACGCAGCCAGCCCTTTCAATGCACCGTGACCATGCACCAGTGCATCACAGGTTGCCAAGGCTTCAAATTTATTGGGTGCGGTAACAAACGGTTGCCCGGTCAATTCGGCCAGCGCACTGGCAACGCGAACCGCATATTCAGGGTGGGTATTGAGGCCCGTCCCCACCGCCGTTCCACCGAGTGCCAGCTCGCTCAAATGAGGGATGCTGTTCTCAATGTGCTTGCGATTATGTTGCAACATGGCGACCCAACCGGAAATCTCTTGCCCCAAGGTCAGCGGCGTTGCATCCTGCAAATGGGTGCGACCGATTTTAACGATATCGCGAAACGCTTCGGCCTTGGCCTGTAACGTAATCAACAACGCGTCAAGCTCCGGCAACAGATGCGTGTTGAGGGCAATGACAGCGGCCACATGCATGGCCGTGGGGAAGACATCGTTCGAACTCTGGCTTTTGTTAACATCATCATTGGGATGCACCAAACGCGCATTACCGCGTTCCCCTCCCAGTAGTTCACTGGCGCGGTTGGCCAGCACTTCATTCATGTTCATGTTGCTTTGCGTGCCAGAGCCGGTCTGCCAGATCGCCAAAGGAAATTCGCCAGAATGTTTCTTCGCCAGCACCTCATCGGCGGCTTCAATGATCGCCGCGCTCTTGCCGTCCGGCAGCAGGCCAAGCGTGTTATTGACCTGTGCGGCCGCACGTTTGGTCAACGCCAAGGCAAAAATCAGCGCTTGCGGCATTTTTTCCTCAGAGATGCGAAAATGCTCCAAAGAACGCTGCGTTTGTGCCCCCCACAGCTTATTGGCAGGAACATCAATCGGGCCCATGGAATCTTTTTCGATACGTGTCGTCATTGGTTTTTTCTCCTAACATTCCTAAAAAGGACGGGGATCATGGCCTTGTCTGGCATCGCGATTGAGAAAACATTAACATGCACATCAAGCACCATCGTCTGCAAGCAAAGGCAGTGTATTCATATTCAATGCATTTATTAACCTCTATAGTCACATATATTAACAAATTACATAACAATCGAGTGTGAACATGCAAAAAATGCGCAATAGCATCCAGCACTACGCCTGGGGAAGCACAACAGCATTAACAGAACTCTACGGCATTGAGAATAAAGACAATCTACCAATGGCAGAACTTTGGATGGGGGCGCATCCCAAAAGCAGTTCGTGGGTGGTCGATGAGCAGGGCCAGGAGCAGCGTTTACGCGACGTCATCAACGATGCGCCAGTGGAGACATTGGGTGCGGCGATCGCGGCACAGTTTGGTGAGCTGCCCTTTCTGTTTAAAGCCCTCTGCGCAGCACAACCGCTCTCCATTCAGGTTCACCCAAGCAAACCCGCCGCTGAGCAAGGTTTTGCCAAAGAGAACAGACTCGCAATCCCGCTCGATGCGCCCCATCGCAACTATAAAGATGCCAACCACAAGCCAGAGCTGGTGTTTGCCTTAACGCCCTTTCAAGCGATGAACGGTTTTCGTGAACACGACGATATTGTGGCGCTATTGCAGCCCGTAGCCAGCGCACACCCGTCCATCACTGCCTATTTGCAGCAGCCCGATGACAAAAATCTGTCGATGCTGTTTGCCAATTTATTGAGTATGCGCGCAGAGATTAAAGATCGCGCCCTGGCGGTGTTAAAAGCAGCACTCACCTCACAGCAGGGTGAACCCTGGGCGACACTGCGCACCATCATTCAGGAATACCCTAACGATAGCGGACTGTTTTCTCCGTTATTGCTCAACGTCATCACGCTGCAACCGGGACAAGCGATGTTTCTTTATGCGGAAACCCCGCATGCTTACCTGAACGGTGTAGCGCTGGAGGTGATGGCAAATTCGGATAACGTACTACGGGCTGGACTCACCCCTAAATATATCGACATTCCAGAACTGCTGGCGAATGTGAAATTTATCCCCAAACCGGCAAACCAGCTGTTAACTCAGCCGATTGAAGACGGTGAAACCTGCTATTTTCCCGTACCTGTCGCCGATTTTGCCTTTTCCCTGCATCATCTGAAGGATCAGCCACAAACGCTGAACCAACAGAGCGCAGCCGTTGTCTTTTGTATCGATGGAAAGGGCACATTGATGAAAAATAGTCAGCGGCTTACGCTTCGCCCCGGCGAATCCTGCTTTTTGCGTGCGTCAGAGTCTCCCGTCAGCGTAGAGGGAAGTGGACGACTGGCACGCGTGTATAATGGTTAGACACTTTCTCCCCTTAAGGGATGCTTACTTAGAAAAGGAATCACACTATGAAGAAGTCTCTGGTTGCCGTCGGAGTTATTGTAGCGCTGGGTGCCGTGTGGACAGGTGCGTCATGGTATACGGGCAAGCAATTAGCACAAAATATCGATACGGTTACTGCTGAATTTAACAAGCAGTTGCAGGAAACCTATCCGAATTCAGGTTTCAAGCTGGTGTATCGTGATTATCAGGGAGGGGTGTTCAGCAGCACGTTTTCACTGGTATTGCAGCCAGATGGTTCTGCATCAGAAACACGTCCGTTAGCCCCCAAAAACGAAATAGTGCTCAACGAAACCGTTTCACACGGGCCACTTCCGCTCGCATTACTGAAAAAAATGAATTTACGTCCCAGCATAGCGCATATTCACAGCGAACTGGCTAACACCGAAGCGACCAAAGCACTGTTTGATGTACTTCAGAACCAACCGTTCTTCAGCGCAGAAACACGCGTGGCATTCAATGGAGATACCGCTTCAGTTATCTCTCTGCGCCCACTGGATATTGACAGTGAAGGCACCAAATTTGCCTTCAGCGGCACTGATATTGCGTTAGACCTCGCCCACGATCTACGTAGCAGCCGAATTTCAGGCACGGTTTCTCACTTTTTATCAGAAACCACCAACTACGAAGGCGGCAAAGAGACTATCGTTCTCGAAGGCCTTGGGTTGGAAGCGAACAATCACCGCGGCACGTTTAATCTGGATCTCGGTGATGGTAGCGTTACCCTGAAATCAATGAAGGTGACACCGCCAACAAGTGACCCTGTCACGCTGAATAACTTCGTGATCAAAAGCACCATGAACGAAGACGACAAAAACATCGCTGGCGCGATAACGTTGTCATTAGACGCACAGCTGCTCAAAGATCGCGATCTAGGTAGCATGAAGTTTACTTTCAGCTTTAACCAACTCGATGGTGAAGCGACACAGCAGTTCGCCAAAACTTATAAGACGTTGAGTGCATCATTCCTGGAGTCGCCGTCTGCGATGGATCCGCTGCGTTTTCAGTACGAACTGGGGCAATCATTACGCAATGCGCTGCCCAGCCTGCTGAAAGGTAACCCGAACTTTACCATCGCCCCCTTGAGCTGGAAAAATGCCAAAGGTGAGAGCACGCTCAACGCCTCGCTCAATTTAAGTAATCCTGCACAATCTACAGCGTTAACACCGCCGGCACAAACCGATGAAGAAGGCGTGATCCGTCGTGCGGTTAAACAACTGGATGTGACGTTGAACGCGCCAATGGCGATGCTGGCGGAAGGTATCGTTCAGGCCGGAGGGCAGGCGCAATCGGATCAGGAACATCAGCAACTGATTGCCAGTGCGCAAGAGCAAGTGAAAATGCTGGCTGGCGTAGGCGAAATGAACCAAATCACTGTCACCAAAGATGACGCCATCACCAGTTCGCTGCACTATGCGGACAATCAGGTTGAGTTCAACGGGCGTAAAATCTCACTGGCGGAGTTTATTGCCCCCTTTATCGATATCCCTACTGATGAAGGTGACGAAGGCGATGATGCCGAGCCAGAAGCTCAAGACTCACCGGCAGCTGTCCCCCCGCAAGCGAAGTAATCTCTGTACCGCCTGTGCGCTATGGCAGGCGGTACTCCCCCAAATCCGCTGAGTGAATGGTCATAGCGTTGGATAAACACACACTCGAGTCACGCCAGAGCGTACTTTATTTTGCTGCAATAACACTAGCTTGGCTGGCAGCACAGGTTTTTTCTGAAACAGGGGGTTGGGTAAGCCTGATCAACCCGGCGTTAGCCATCATGCTGTTCGTGACCTTTATGCAGGTGCCTCTGGTGACCTTGCTTGATGGATTACGCAATCTGCGTTTTATTGGCGCGCTGCTAGCTGCCAATTTCATCGGAATTCCGCTATTACTGCTGCTTGCCCGCCCGTTGCTGCCGGATGTTCCCCTGGTGCAATTTGGCATTCTGCTGGTGCTGTTAGCGCCCTGTATCGATTATGTTGTGACCTTCTGCCATCTCGGACGCGGTGACGCCGCCCGTTTGCTTGCCTGCACCCCGCTGCTGTTGGCAATGCAACTGCTGCTGCTACCGCTTTATCTGGCGCTGTTCCTGGATGACGCTGCTGCGGCATTAATCTCGCCAGCCCCGTTTTCGCCCATCAAGGCGTGTATTTGCCCGGCGTGGCATGAAAAAGTTATATCATCGAGGGCTTTCACACCGGGAAAAATTTTCCCTATGCCGTGAAACGACAAATAAGGCGACGATGTTGCCATGTCGTTATGCTCCATCGTAGTGCTCCACACGAGGACACCCTTGCAAGCAAGGGGTCGTCACAGTCAAGATTGGTTGACACGATTAACGATACCGCCTCATACCGAGGCGGTATCACCGTGGTTACATCAAGCCTTTTTTCTTCAACTCTTCTTTGAAGTTTTCGCGCGTAATCAGCACCACATCAGTCACTTCCGTGAATTTCTGCGGTTCAACGCCTTTAGTCACCCACTCATTCAGCATCTGGATGCTCTTGTAGCCGTGAACGTCCGGGCTTGGCAGCAACGAGCCAAAGAAGCCGGTGGCTTGCCCTTTGGACAACTCATTCACCGCATCCACACCGTTGATACCAATACCAATCACATTGGGCGCTTTGAAGCCCTGACCTTCTGTCGCACGCACGCCACCCAGTACCGTGTTATCGTTCATGCCGACGATCAGCCAGTTTTTCACTTTAGGATGCAGCACCAGCAGCGAGTTGGCGGCGTCAAAGGCACCGGGGATATCGTTGGATTTGGTTGGAACCTGATAAATCTGTTTTTCCGGGAAGCCCGCGGCTTTCAACGCTTCCATTGAGCCGGAAGTACGACGGCGTGCGGTATCCAGTTCGTTGGCGGTGATCGCCATTACTCCGGTTTCATCGACTTTCCAGCCGCGTTTGTTCATCTCTTTCCAGAGTTCTTCACCCTGGCGCTCACCGATTTTAGTCGCCGCCATCATCACTAATGGCACCGTATCCATCGGCTCACCTTTGGCGTTAACGAACTGATCGTCCACCGCGATGACTTTCAGATCATAGCTGCGCGCCTTAGCAATAATGGCCGGCCCCAATTTAGGGTCTGGCGTACAAATAACAAACCCCTTCGCACCGCTGGCAGCCAGGCTATCAATAGCATTCAGCGTTTTCTCGCCATCGGGCACCGCAATTTTAATCACGTCAAAGCCAAGATCTTTCCCGGCCTGATCGGCAAATTTCCATTCAGTTTGGAACCAGGGTTCTTCCGGTTGTTTCACCAGAAACCCCAGCTTTAGATTTTCAGCCATAGCTGATTGTGACATAACTGTCGCCAGTCCGATGGCAGCCAGCACCTTAGTGAATTTATGCATGATGTTCTCCGGTAGGGGTTCTATTTTTTACAGGTTGGTCTCCACAGCCTGCGTTATCACTCTCGGTAAGACACATTCAATCTGGTTAGAGAAAAAACACGGACTTAGTATTTATCCTCCACAGTGCAACATTCAGACGCTGTATTTGTAGCGGGTATTTTGCGCAAGAATCTAGAGCATTATCACATCCCGAAACAATGACAGGTTTGTGCATAGATTTAGCGAATTTAACCAGCCGTTAACCTTTGATTGATGTCACAACACCATGATAGGTGGCAGAAAAATGCATACTTCCAGCTACCCCCTCCTCACTGCGCGCTTTTCAGCTGACTATGGTATGTGCATCCGGAATGTGCGTTCCCGCTTATCCCGTCCCATGACAACACGCACTTTTAAGCGCGATCCACTCCCCAACTGTGACGCAACAACAGGAGCTGAACGATGAACGCGGGTGCAATAGCAATCGGCCTGGATTTTGGCAGCGATTCAGTGCGCGCACTGGCCGTTGACTGTCAATCTGGACAGGAATTAGAAACCGAGGTGGTCTACTATCCACGCTGGCGAGAAGGACGCTACTGTCTGCCTGCGGAGAATCAATTCCGGCATCATCCACTCGACTATATAGAAGCACTGCAACAGGCCGTGCAGGTGGTGGTGCAGCGACTATCCGCCGAGCAGCGAGGGCAGATCCGCGCCATTGGCGTCGATACCACTGGCTCAACACCGGCCCCGATAGACGAACAAGGCCAGGTGTTGGCGCTACGCCCGGAATTTGCCGACAACCCCAACGCCATGTTTGTGCTGTGGAAAGATCACACTGCCATCGAAGAAGCGGAAGCCATCAATACGCTGTGTCGTAGCGGTCAGTTCCTCGATTACACCAAATACATCGGCGGTGTGTACTCCTCTGAATGGTTCTGGGCCAAGATTTTGCACGTCTCGCGCGCCGACAGTGCCGTACATCAGGCGGCGGTATCCTGGATTGAACTGTGTGACTGGGTTCCAGCCTTACTCTCGGGGACTCAAGCGCCGCACAACATAAAACGCGGACGTTGCAGCGCCGGGCATAAATCGCTGTGGCACCCCGACTGGGGCGCTGAGGAATCCCCAGCAATGGGCGGGTAAAAAAAGACAGGCATAG
>SMLE01000254.1_pt1 | contig 13609 bp, 13 predicted proteins | sample 2451431 | NCBI scaffold set ML178787.1 | reverse complement strand
ACGCTGATCACCCCGGAAACCTGCTCACTTTTGCACGCTGTTTTACACAGAAGGCCATGGAAGCGCCAATCACCGTGCTGAATCCGGAGGCTGGAATGCCTTCATGCGCGGTGGTGTAGCGTTTGTCCAGCAGGTTGTTCAGCGCCCAGTTCACCTGATACTGGTCATCCTTACCGAAGGTGGCGGTAAACGCCAGATTGGCCGTTGCCCAGCCAGCATGCTGGGTTTCCTGATCGGCGGTGCGGTCTTTGGCTCGCGTTGCTGCGCGCAGGAAGGCATCAGACTCCAGTGAGAACAGGTTAAACAGGGTGACATGCTTCACGCCAAAGCGCCCGGTGAATGTAGGTTCGCCGGTGTCAAAGGTGCTGCGGTTTTCCAATTCCAGCTCACGGCGAATCACATTTCCGGTGACATAAGGGGATACCGTCCAGCCCAGATATTCTGCATGCAGTTCCAGTCCGTAGGTTTTCGCACGATTGGCGTTAGCATAATAGCGGCTGCTGGCATCGGTGCTGCCAGCGCAGGCTGCATTGCCCGCACAGTTGAGCGTGGTGATGTAATCTTTGGCTCGTGAGTGATACACGGCACCGTCCAATAACCAGTCTGCATTTTTATAGCGAGCGCCCAGTTCATAGTTGTCCGAATGCTCCGCTTGCAGGTTCGGGTTACCGTACGTAGTGCCGCCGCCTGCGCTGGTGTCGTAGAACTTATGGGTTAAGGTTGGGTAAACATAACCCTGTGCGTATGAGGCGCGTAATTGTGTATTGGTAAAGCCCGAATAGCGCAGCGTGGTGGCGGTTACGGTGGTGCTGTCGTGCTCGCGCTGGCTGGTTTTGGCGCTGTTGATGTTAACAGAACCGTTTACACCGATCATGTCAGGGAAACCATAGCGGGTGATAATACCATTACTGGTGCTGCCATAAGAGCGTGATTCAACCCAATATTGGCGTGCGCCCAAGGTCCAGGTCCACTCTGGGGTGATTTTCCATTCGTCTTGCGCGAATAACGACCAATGAGTTTGCTGCCAGTGGGCGTCGGAGTTTATATTCGGATTGACATTGATGTTGTACTGGTTTTTTAAGAAGTTGATCGTCTTGCCAACATTAACGTTGGTTGATGCGGTTTGTTTAACATCGTCGCGTGACCACTGCCCGCCGACAATCAACAGGTGATTATCCCAGGGGGTGAGATCGGTTTGCACTGTGATGCCATCGCTAACCTGTTTGTCATGGGTGCCTGTTTTCAATGCCATCACAGAATCGGTCATTGCCCAACCTTCATAGGTGAAGTCAACGCCGCTCTGCACCAAATCGTTGCGGAATTCCCGCTTGATGTTTTGCCGGTAGGCGTCCAAATGCACTTTTTTCAGCAGGTTATTGCCGACGTTCCAGTCGTAGAACAGACCGATTTTATCGCGTTCCAAATTGGGAATGCGCACGCTGAAGCTGTCATAGTCGGTGGAGCTGTTGTAGGTCTGGGTACTGACTTTATATCGGTCCAGTGACAGTCCGAACTTGTGTTGGCCGAGGCGATAGCCCAGCCAGGCGGATTGGCTGTTGTTACGAAAATCGGTACCGGGCAGGCGACCATCCGGCGTGCTGCGATTGCCCTGATCGCTGTAGCTGCCGCTGAGGCGATATTCAAAATCCCCCAGTGAACCGTAAGCGATCGCCGATTGTTGCCAGCCTGCGGTCGCGCTGTCATACATCACCTTGATTTTGCCGCCGATGGGCGAGTCTCCGCCTTTGCGGGTGATAAAATTGATAATCCCGCCAATGGCCTGTGAACCGTACAGCACTGAGTGTGGCCCTTTCACCACTTCCACGCGCTCGACATAGGAAGGATCGATCAGCAGGCCCAGACTGTAATTGGGGCCGGCGCGCTGATAGGTCACTTCCTGCCCGTCGATAAGCACCAGCACGCGCGAGGCTTCTTCGCCACGAATTCGAATCTGCTTACGCCCGGCCAACGAGCTGTCAACAATATCCACACCGGGAATATCCCGCAGCGCTTCTGCCATCTGATCGCCGGTAAATCGGCTCAGTTTTTCACTGTCGATAACCTGCATACTGACCGGACTTTCCCACAGATTCTGTTCGGTGCGCCCGGCGCAGATGACCGTGATTTCGTCTTCCTGTCCGGCCGCCAGCGAGGTATTGCCATAAATAAGCGGCAGTAAACATACCGCTGTGTGCGTCATTATTTTTTTCATCTGTTATCCCTGGAAGGCAAACAATTCTCATTTGCATTGCAAATTGTTGTATTTCAAATGAAACATTTGATCAAAATATATTTATGTTTTTGTGATGGTTGTCATGAATTATTTTCAATAAATACTTGATTTTTGTGTATTTAATTAAATCAAGCAATCTTAATGAAGTGATGATATTTATCATTGATGTAACAACATTATTAACTTTTATTTTTAATGCATTGACTTTATTTGTTTTTTTAGTGTTTTTGCTGGGCTCTGTTTTTTGCAAAAAAGCGAAAAATGCGTTAATGCAACCGTAAGTCTTGAGCCGGATTTCTGTTTGATCCGCAATTCATGTTGGAGCATGTTGCTAAATACAAATAGTTATCATCTAATCTTTTTACCGTTGTAGAAGTGGAAAGGATGAAAGAAGAGATGAACATTGATTTAACGCCGTATTACGCCCAGCCCGGTGAGCAACCGTTCTCCGCACGGCGTATGGCGATGCCCTGGCGTAATCATGTACCGCTTTCTCCAGAGCAGATTGCCGCAAGCTGGCAAACCTTACGTCAGCAAACGGTGCCGGCGCGCAAGCGTCTGCTCTATTTACACATTCCTTTCTGTGCCACGCACTGCACTTTTTGCGGCTTCTATCAGAACAAGTTGCGCGATGACAGCACCGCTGCCTATACCCGCTATCTGCTACAGGAGTTGGCGCTGGAAGCGGAAAGCACGCTGCATCAGTCCGCGCCCATTCATGCGGTCTATTTTGGCGGTGGCACGCCGACGGCGCTGTCCGCTGACGAACTGTCGCAGATTATTCGTGCCATCCGGACCTCTTTGCCGCTGGCGCCCGACTGCGAAATAACAGTTGAGGGCCGCAGCGCCGGGTTTGATGACGAGCGAATCGATGCTTGTTTGGAGGCGGGAGCAAACCGCTTCTCCATCGGTGTTCAAACCTTTGATAGTCGGATACGCCAACGCATGGCACGCCTGTTTGACCGCCAGCAACTCATCCACTTTTTGGAAAACCTGTGTAGCCGTGACAAGGCGGCCGTGGTGTGTGATTTGATGTTCGGTTTACCGGGACAAACCGCAGAAAGCTGGCGCGAAGATTTAGCGATTGTCAGCGATCTGCCGCTGGACGGTGTCGATCTGTATGCGTTGAAGCTGTTACCGACCACTCTGCTGGCAAAAGCGGCAGAGAACCAGCGTGTGACGCTGCCGGAAGTCATGGAACGGCGCGATTTTTATCACACCGGGGCCGACTTCCTGGCTAATGCAGGCTGGCATCAGTTGAGCAACAGCCACTGGGCAAAAACCACCCGGGAACGCAATCTCTATAACCTGTTTATTAAACAAGGTGCTGACTGTCTAGCAATGGGCAGCGGTGCGGGCGGCAACGTCAACGGCCAGGCGTATATGATGGAGCGCGATTTGGAACGTTACTACGCGAAGCTGGATAATGGTGAGAAACCGATCGCGATGATGACGCCAGCCAGTAAAGCCGGAGCCTGGCAGCACCGCTTGCAAGCCGGTATTGAAATTGGCCGTGTTGCCCTGCCGCTGCTTACACCGCAGGCAGATGTGCTGACACCGCTACTGCGCCAATGGCATGAGGCCGGGTTAACCCGCGATGCGTCAACCTGCCTACGGTTGACCAACGATGGACGTTTCTGGGCAAATAATCTGATGCAGGCGCTACAACAGCTTATCCCTCAGCTCAATGCTGGGGAATCATTGCCTCATTAAGGGAAGAAGATAATGACTCTACAAGAATTGTTGGCGACAAATCCGGATGGCACCTTAGAGGCGATCGCGGAACAATACCAGACCAGTCTGTTTGCGGTCACCGAAGCATTGCCGGAAGTGCAGCGTACACTGGTTGCGGGGGAACAGTTTGATCGCGTGTGGGATACTATTACCCAGTGGGGGGAAGTGACGCTTATCAGTCACACGGCTGATGCCATTCTGAAATTCAAGAGCGTGTTGCCGACCGGAACGCATCGCCACGGTTATTTTAACCTGCGTGGTAAAATGGACTAAGTGGCCATATCCGTGCCACTTGCTGCGAGCACATCGCACTTATTGAGCGTAAGTTTATGGGGATGGATACCGCTTCCGTTGTGTTTTTCAATGCATCGGGTGATGCCATGTTCAAAATTTTCCTGGGCCGCGACGATCACCGTCAACTGCTGGCGCATCAGGTTATCGCATTCCGTTTGCTGGCTGATGAACTGCGGGCGGTGGCAGCGTGACGCCCTGGTTGCTGTTCGGTGCGGGCAGCGGCGTTGGCGCGTGCCTGCTGCAGCGTGCACTGGCGTGCAACCAGTCGGTTATTCTGGTTTTGCGCGACAGTGAACAGGCCAGACACTGGCGTGAGCAGGGCGTAACCGTGGTAGAGGGCGATGCCTGTGAGCCCGCGGTGGTTGCAGAAGCCTGCCGGATGGCAGGATCGGATGCAGTAATTGTGTCCACGCTGGGCGTCGGCTCGGTGAACTATCTGGGACACCGAACGCTCATCGATGGCGCAGAACAGGCTGGCTTAAAGCGTATGCTGCTGGTGACTTCACTGGGCTGTGGTGAGGGTTGGCCGTTGCTCTCCGCGCGGGCGAAAATCGCCTTTGGTCTGGCGGTGAGAGAGAAATCGCTGGCGGAATGCTGGTTGCAAAGCAGTTTGCTCGATTACGCCATTGTGCGTCCTGGTGGATTGCTGGATGTGGTTGCGACACATAATGGCCAACTGACGCAAGGACCTGCAACATTGGGGCTTATCTCACGTCAGGATGTGGCATTCGCGTTGGAGAAACTGCTGCTGCAACCGCTATTTGGCAATCAAATCTACAACCTGATCGATCCCGATCTTGAAATGCCTGCGGTGCGCTAGTCTCGCTGTCTCCTCGCTGTTTTTATTGCGCGCGCCGCTGTGACGACGCACGCAATGCTTATCTTTTTGATAAACCACTTTCTCTTTGGCAAAACAGCCTTATCCCTTTTGCCTTGCCGGAATGTTATTTTTTCGTTAACGCCGGTGCGACTATACTGATAGATAACGGCGTAGCATGGTGCGCGTCGATACGACGAATCCGGCGGCGAGGAGAGGAAGTATCCCGATGGATGAGATTAAACGTATTCTGAGTGATGACATCGAACGGCTCAATCGTAAAGAGAAGCGCGATAACAAGATCCGCTTTAATCCCGGTTTTATCCGTAAACACCCTTATCTTTTTGGCGGCATGTTGCTGTGCTACCTCCCGGTGATGCTGATTTTGGGGTTTGCCGATTATTTCGGTAGCGGGTATGTAGTGGGGTTCACGCTGTTTGTGATGGGCGTGTCACTGGGGCTTTCCTGCCATGTAAGTCCTCGCTACCACTTTGACGATATTGACCAGATGGATTTGCGCGTCTGCTATAACGGCGAGTGGTTTAATAAGCGCAGTATTTCGCAACAAGCGTACGCACAAATTCAATCGAGCGCAGAGGTTACCCCCGAGGTGAAGCAGGGCGTGGCGCAGGTTCAGCAGGCCAAGGGGAAAGTGACTTTTTTTGATGTGTATGCACTGGTGTATCTGAAGGCACAGGGGTCGGCGGTGTGACCAGATGCCCGTCTCGTGACAGTGTTTCGGCGGCATGGTAGGGTTCAAAAGGAATAGCGGTAACGATCCGCGTATTGAGAAGCAGGTAAGCATAACATGGATAAAAAGCCGTTATTGATTATTCAGATGGGCGTGCCGCCGCAGCCTATTGCCCAAGTGGTTGGTGAACAAGGCCTCTGGTTTAGTGCTGCACTGGCCGCAGAGCCGCGTGAGCTGCTGGTAGTTCGCCCTGAGCGTGGGGAACGCTTACCTCAGCCTGACGCGGTTGCCGGCGCGGTGATCAGTGGTTCCTGGTCGATGGTGACTGACCGGTTAGACTGGAGCGAGTCAACGGCGGCCTGGCTACGTGAGGCGTATCAGGCTCAACTGCCCTTGTTGGGCGTATGCTATGGACACCAACTGTTGGCGGATGTGCTTGACGGAACGGTTGCCGATAATCCCAAGGGAAAAGAAATTGGGCTGCAAACGGTGACGCTGACAGCGCAGGGAATGAGCGACCCGTTGCTGCGCGATCACCCCGCACACTTTGACGCTTATTTGACTCATCAGCAATCGGTACTGATTCCACCTCCGGGGGCTCAGGTGTTGGCCTATTCAGAACAGGATGGTTGCCAGATCTTACGCTATGGCCCCCATGCGCTTTCGGTGCAGTTCCACCCGGAATTTACTGCCGCGATCATGACGCAGTGTGTGCGTAACAGTGCCAATGCATTACGGGCCGCTGGGCATGATGTTGATAGGTTGCTCCAGCTTGAGCGGGAGCCACTCTGGGCGCGTCGACTATTGCTCGATTTTGTGGCACAAATTGATGAGCGCGATGCGAGCTTCATACCTGCTGCTTAACAGGCAACAACCAGCTGTATTGAAAGATAATAACGGGTTGCAATAATCCAACCCGTTTATTTAATAAATCACCTTCCTTGTTCAGCATAATTGCGTTCTCCTCCCTTCAACATCAATGCGCCATTAATAAAATCCGAGAATTCGTTATTACTTTTTGATTTGTTTGATTTTGAATTTCGCTATTTTTTCGTAAAAAACGATATGTAAAAAATTACATAACGGAAAGGGGCGCGCCATTGATGCTATTGATAATTATTATCATTAATTGTGACGCAACGCACTGCTTTGTGACTTATTGGGCACTTGTGTAACTTTTTTGTTGCTGTATTGATAATGATTTGCGGTTTTTATATTTCAATGCATAATACTTAATGAGTATATGGTTTTATCCCCAATCCGGTTCTATCTTATTTATTAATTAAAACGAAATGCTATTTGTGCCACCACTTTTTGAGCAATGTGGGCTTAGGCGTTTTTATGCAAGTCAGCAGAAGACAATTCTTTAGAATATGTGCGGGCGGCATGGCAGGAACCACGGTAACCGCATTAGGTTTCTCTCCCGCCACGGCATTCGCAGAAACCCGGCAATACAAACTGTTGCGTGCCAGAGAGACACGGAACAACTGTACCTATTGCTCCGTCGGGTGCGGTATTTTGATGTACAGTCGTGGCGACGGAGCCAAAAATGCGGTTGCCTCCATCTTCCATATCGAAGGCGATCCGGACCACCCGGTAAGCCGAGGATCGCTATGCCCAAAAGGGGCTGGGCTGATTGACTTTATCCACAGCGACCAACGGCTGAAGCAGCCAGAGTACCGCGCGCCAGGTTCTGATAAGTGGGTGCCCATCAGTTGGAATGACGCTTTTGATCGCATTGCTCACTTGATGAAAGCGGATCGCGATGCAAATTTTGTGGAAAAAAACAGCGCAGGCGTCACCGTAAACCGTTGGCTCACCACCGGGATGCTGTGCTCTTCTGCGGCCAGTGATGAAACCGGCGCATTGGATTATCGCTTCGCCCGTTCACTTGGCATGCTGGGGATGGATACGCAGGCGCGTTTGTGTCACGGGCCGACGGTTGCCGCCTTGGGGGCGACCTTTGGGAGCGGTGCGATGACCAATAGTTGGGTTGATATCAAAAACGCCAATGTGATTCTGGTGATGGGCGGAAACCCGGCAGAAGCGCATCCAGTGGGATTCAAATGGGCGGTTGAGGCTAAGGTTAAAAACGGCGCTCGCATGGTGGTGGTCGATCCGCGCTTTAACCGTACCGCTGCCGTCGCTGACATGTATTCGCCCATACGGGCCGGTTCGGATATTACTTTCCTGCTCGGCGTGGTCAATTATTTGATCACGCAAGATAAGATTCAGCACCAATACGTGTTGTCCTACACCAACGCCAGTCTGCTGGTGCGGGAGGATTTTGCCTTTACCGATGGTCTGTTCAGCGGTTACAGCGAGAAAGACAGTAAATACGACAATACGACCTGGAACTATGAACTGGATGAAAATGGCTTTGCCAAGCGTGATATGACGCTGACGCACCCGCGCAGCGTATGGCAGCAACTGAAACAGCATCTCAGTCGCTATACGCCGCAGTTGGTTACCGAGGTGTGCGGTACGCTGCTCGATGATTTCATCAAGATTTGTGAACTGCTGGCTACCACCGCGGTACCCGATAAAACGGCCACAATCCTCTATGCACTGGGCTGGACGCAACATACTACCGGCGCACAGATGATCCGCACCGCCGCCATGATCCAGCTGTTGTTGGGCAATATCGGCATGGCGGGCGGCGGAGTAAATGCGCTGCGCGGGCACTCCAACATTCAGGGTTATACCGATCTTGGGTTGCTGTCGCTGCGCTTACCCGGCTACATGGACTTGCCCTCCGAGAAGCAGACCACGCTGCAACAATATTTGAACGAAATTACCCCCAAAACACTGCTGGCGGATCAGGTCAATTATTGGTAGAACACGCCCAAATTTTTTATTAGCCTGATGAAAAGTCTGTACGGCGACAAGGCTCAGAAGGAGAACGACTGGGGTTTTGACTGGCTGCCGAAGTGGGACAAGAGTTATGACGCGCTCAGCTACTCTCGTCTGATGCTGGCCGGCAAAGTGAACGGTTATATCGCGCAGGGCTTTAACCCGATGGCAGCGTTTGCCGATTCCAATCAGGCCCGTGAAGCACTGAAGAAACTCAAGTTTCTGGTGATTATCGATCCGTTGGCGACCGAAACCAGTAATTTTTGGCAAAACCACGGTGAACTGAACGATGTGGACCCCGCCCAAATTCAGACCGAGGTGTTTCGTTTGCCGTCGAGCTGTTTTGCTGAAGAAAACGGTTCTATCGTCAACTCCGGCCGCTGGCTGCAATGGCACTTTGCTGGTGCGCAGCCGCCGGGTGAAGCGTTGCATGATGGGGCTATCCTCTCCGGTATTCTACTGCGCCTGCGTGAGATGTATGCCAAAGAGGGGGGGGCCAATCCAGAGCCTCTGCTAAACATGACCTGGAACTACGCGGACCCGGAAGATCCTACACCGGAGGAAGTGGCGAGAGAGGCCAATGGCTATGCATTGGAGGATGTCTTTGACGAGCAGGGCAAGCAGATTCTGAAAAAAGGCCAACTGCTCGACAGTTTCGCCCAAATGCGTGATGACGGCACTACCGCCAGTTTCTGTTGGGTCTATGCCGGAAGCTGGACGGAAAAGGGCAACCAGATGGCCAACCGTGACAACGCGGATTCCGGCCTGGGCAATACGCCCGGTTGGTCTTGGGCATGGCCGCAGAATCGTCGCATTCTCTATAACCGCGCGTCGGCGGATGAAAGCGGGCAACCGTGGGATCCGAAACGAGAAGTGGTGCGCTGGGATGGAAAACGCTGGACGGGCAGTGATGTGGCGGATTACAGCGCAGCGGCACCAAACAGCGGTGTCGGTCCCTTTATCATGAATCAGGATGGGTTAGGGCGGTTGTTTGCCATGACCAAAATGGTCGATGGTCCGTTCCCGGAAAATTACGAGCCTGTCGAATCACCGCTAAAACAGAACCCGTTGCATGCCAACGTGATGCACAACCCGGCCATGCGTCTGTTTGACGTGGACCGTCAGCGTATGGGAACACCGGACGAGTTTCCTTATGTGGCGACCACCTATTCGCTCACCGAGTTGTTCAGTCACTGGACCAAACACGCGCGCCTGAATGCCATCGTGCAGCCCGAGCAGTTTGTCGAAATTGGCGAAGGGCTGGCGCAGCAGAAAGGTATTCGCGCGGGCGATACGGTGAAGGTCAGCAGCAAGCGCGGTTTTATCAAAGCCAAAGCGGTGGTGACCAAGCGTATTCGCACCTTGACGGTAGCCGGGCAAACGGTGGAGACCATCGGTATTCCCTGCCACTGGGGGTTTGAGGGCACCACACGTAAAGGGTATATGGCAAATATTCTTACGCCACATGTCGGGGATGCCAATAGCCAAACCCCGGAATACAAGGCTTTTCTGGTCAACGTGGAAAAGGCGTAAGGGAGACAGCACATGGCAATGCAATCACAAGATGTTATTCGTCGCTCAGCGACCAGCGCTTTCACCCCACCGCCGCAGGCCCGCGACCATCAGGCAGAAGTCGCCAAGCTGATCGACGTCACTACCTGCATCGGCTGTAAGGCCTGTCAGGTCGCCTGCTCCGAATGGAACGATATTCGCGATGAGGTAGGCCACAACATTGGTGTTTATGACAACCCTATCGATCTGACAGCCAAATCCTGGACGGTGATGCGTTTTTCAGAAGTTGAGGAAAACGGCAAGCTGGAGTGGCTGATCCGTAAAGACGGCTGTATGCACTGTGCGGATCCGGGTTGCCTGAAGGCCTGCCCGGCAGAGGGGGCGATAATTCAGTATGCCAACGGCATCGTTGATTTTCAGTCTGAACAGTGTATCGGCTGCGGCTATTGTATCGCTGGTTGTCCATTCGATGTACCGCGGTTGAATAAAGACGATAACCGCGTTTACAAATGCACGCTGTGCGTCGATCGCGTGGCAGTCGGGCAGGAGCCTGCTTGTGTTAAAACTTGTCCGACGGGCGCTATCCATTTCGGCACTAAAGACGATATTAAAACCCTGGCGGCAGAACGTGTAGTCGATCTCAAAGAGCGCGGTTACCAAAATGCCGGGTTGTACGATCCGGCAGGCGTGGGCGGTACGCATGTGATGTACGTGTTACACCATGCCGACAGGCCGCAGCTCTATCACGGTTTACCGGATAACCCCGCTATCAGCCCCACTGTGACCTTCTGGAAGGGGATTTGGAAACCGCTTGCCGCGATTGGTTTCGCTGCGACCTTTGCCGCCAGCGTCTTCCACTATGTCGGCGTCGGACCCAATCGCGTCGAAGAAGAGGAAGACGAGGACGAAGTAAAGGATGAGGCGACCACCGTACAGCATGAGGGTAAGCAGCATGAAAAAGAGTAATCGCATTCAGCGCTACAGCGTGCCTGAGCGTATAAACCACTGGATTGTGGCATTCTGCTTCGTGTTTGCCGCAATAAGCGGGTTAGGGTTTTTGTTCCCTTCGCTGAACTGGTTGCTGCATATTCTCGGTACGCCACAACTGGCGCGTATACTGTATCCGTTTGTTGGCGTGGTGATGTTTGTGGCCTTTTTGCTGATGTTCCTGCGCTACTGGAAACACAACCTGATCCAGCGCGATGACATTGAATGGGCCAAAAACATCCATAAAATTGTCAGAAATCAGGAAGTCGGTGACACAGGTCGGTATAATTTCGGGCAAAAGTGCGTGTTCTGGTTGGCCATCATTTGCCTGGTGCTGTTGCTGGCGAGTGGGATCGTGATGTGGCGTCCCTACTTTGCCCCGGCGTTTCCTATCCCGGTGATTCGTTTGGCCCTGCTGGTACACTCGCTGGCGGCCGTTGGTCTGATCCTGGTCATCATGGTGCATGTGTATGCGGCACTATGGGTGAAAGGAACAATTACTGCTATGGTAGAAGGCTGGGTACCTGCGGCGTGGGCGAAAAAGCATCATCCACGTTGGTATCGAGAGATTCAACGAAAACAACAAGAAAAACAACCGTAAACAACAGGATAAATCACCCGGATGAGTATTCGCATTGTCCCTCAGGATCAGTTGGAAAATAATGAAAAATCATCAACGGTGGGCGTGATCCCGCCGTTGTTGTTCGCTAATTTAAAGAGCCTGTACAGCAGTCGTGCAGAGCGTCTGCGCCAATTGGCTGCTGACCATGCGCTCAGCGATTACCTGAATTTTGCTGCAGTCATGGTTGAGGCACAGCAGAAGGTGCTACACGATCATCCGTTGCGTGTCGATTTGACCGATGTGTTGGCACAGGCGCAGCAGAACAATCGCCCGCCGCTGGATGCCAGCGTGTTTCCGCGTGATGCACACTGGCATACGCTAGTGCATGCGTTGATCGAAGAGTTAATGCCTGCCGCCAACGGTCAGGTGCTGACTACGCTGGAAAAACTGAAGAAAATGCCGGTGCAGGAGTGGGAAACATTGGCCGACAGCCTGCTGGCACATCAGTTTAACGGTGAAGATAACGATAAAGCCCCGTTCATCTGGGCCGCCCTCTCTCTTTATTGGGCGCAGATGGCGACGCAACTGCCGGGTAAAGCGAAAGCCGAAGTGGGGGAGCACCGTCAGTTCTGCCCGGTGTGTGGCGGTATTCCTGTTTCTGGCGTAGTGCAACTTGGAACCACCAGCGGCCTGCGTTACCTGCACTGCAACCTGTGCGAAAGTGAATGGCACATGGTGCGCGTGAAATGCAGTAACTGCGAGGCAACCGGCAACCTCAATTATTGGTCGTTAGACAGTGAAGAGTCAGCCATCAAGGCAGAGGGCTGCGGTGATTGCGGCACCTATATCAAGCTGCTTTATCAGGAGAAAGATCACCGTGTCGAAGCGGTAGCGGACGATCTCGCCTCACTGGTGCTGGATATAAAAATGGAAGAAGAGGGATTCTCTCGCAGCAGCATCAACCCCTTCCTGTTTCCTGAATACACCACGGCGGATTGATGTCGTAGCGCACCGTTATTCATCACGGTGTGGGGGCTACCCCTACATCATTCGAGTTGCAGGAAGGCAGCAAATAAGGAACAAATTTGAACAGCACCTGCGCTGGGCCGTAGGGTGAACCTCAGGGATAAGGTTCATTCATCCCGATGAGCTTTCTCAAGTAAGTGATTCGGGTGAGCGAGTATAGCCAACGCGCCTGATAAAGGCGCATCAGTGTGACAAGGCGCGCAGGAAGTCCCCTGCAAGCACCAATGCCGTCACAACCACCGAGGTGGAACAAAACGCGATAGCATAGCGAACCACCATGGCGCCTGATACCGGGCGCTGATACGTAAAGCGTAAGCGCCAAATGCTCATCGCCACCATCACCACGGCGAGTGCCACCAGCAGCATGCTGCACAATAGGGCTAACCCTGAGTCGCGATCGAGACTAAAACGAAAACAGAGCAGACTGACGATCAGTGCCAATAGCACAGACCGTGACCAGGCCATGCCAGTTCGTTGGGGTTGTAGCCCCGGATCGGGAGCAACAGGTATACGGTTAACCAACGATAATCACCACGGCCAGCACCAAGGCTATGGTGGTAATAAATAGCGTCACCAGCAGCAGTAGCGGGCTGTATGGCATGTCTTGTTTCTGGCGCGTGGCATTTTCACTGCGCGCCCAGCGAAAATAGGCCAACCCACCGAGCACTGCGGCACTCAGCACCAGTAACAGCGCGAGACTTTGCCGAACCATTGGGGTTGCCAGATTAACGGTGAACTGATCGATGGCAATAGCACCCGCCAAAAAGGCCAGAGCGGTTCGAATCCAGGCAAGAAAGGTACGCTCGTTGGCCAGAGAAAAACGGTAATCGGGGGTTTTTCCTCGCTGCCACCAGGGCTAATGAGATGGTCACCCCCACCCTGTGAGCGGTACGCTGATAG
>SMLE01000228.1_pt1 | contig 13656 bp, 16 predicted proteins | sample 2451431 | NCBI scaffold set ML178787.1 | reverse complement strand
CAGGCAGAGAAAACTTTGCCGACTTTTCGTTGTTAATGCGACAAAACCTCTTTATCGCTATCTCGCGCAGTGGAGAAACCGAGCAGGTGGTTGAAAAAGCGCAGATCGCCAGAAACATCGGCATGACCGTGGTCGCCTTCACGCGTGCATCGTTTAATCCGTTAGCCAACGTGGCAGATTTGCATTTTCGCTTGCATGATGACGCTATTCATTTTGCGGCCAAAGCGGGAGAGGTTAGCTCGTTCGAGTCTAATTTGGTGTTGCTGATTGATTTACTGCTGCTGCGGGCAACCACGGGCAACACGGTCTAGATGGCATCCCCTGAACAGGGGATGCACAAGGTAAATTACGCTTTGCCCGTTTGTTTGAACTCACGCAGGAAGCTACCCCACTTACGTTCATAAAACGGCGTGGCGTGGTGCAGAAAATAGTGGCTTACGCCGCCCTTTTCATCCTTATCGACGATACAAATATCCACCGGCTGATCGCCGACGACGGTATCGCTGGCAACCGTGCCCACCGCCTGGATAACCGTCTCCACGTCATCCAAATCGGCCAATTCCAAACCGATGAGCAGATTGGGTTCGGCTTCACCTTCCTGGATCTGCACTACCCACGCACGGCGCACCGGGCGATGCTTGGCAAGCAGTTGCGTCAGCGAATCGATCATTTGGTCCGGCGACGGTTCCGGCTGGCTGAGATGCACTTCTACTGGCTCGTCAACCACACGGCGTTGCACAAAGCCATTGCCTTCACCCGCCAGCATGTGTTCCACCTCTTGCGGCAGGAACTCTTTGCCGTAGGGGAGTTTAGGATTAAGGAACAACGTCTGCCCCTGCGTTAATTCAAACAGCGAGCGGGCTGGCAGCGCCAGAAAAGCGGCTTCCGTTGAAATAGCCATCTGCAAGGCTTCCAGCGACGAGAAAAACGGAATAGCGGTACTGCCGTCGGGTTTTTCCCAATGCTGAATCTCAACCTGGCTGCCCACGGGCAGAGTACTGACCCCCTGATCGCTCACATCATCGCTGCCGCCAATGATATAGACGGTAGCGTCCATCAGTTCGGTGAAAAACTCAGGCCGATGGGCGGGCTCGGTCGCCGCCTTCATCAGTACCTCTTCCAACTTGTTTTGCGGGGTAAATGTCATACGGTTGTTATCACTCACGCCTTATTCACTTTCGCTCAGCAGCAGATTGGCCAGCGTACGCACGCCCAGACCAGTCGCTCCGGTCGCCCACTGCTCCACAGCCCCTTTACGGTAGGTGGCAGAACAGTCGATATGCAGCCACCCTTTCTGGTAGGACGAAACAAAATGCGACAAGAACGCCGCCGCCGTGCTGGCACCCGCGCTGTGCGCCGCGCCTGCAACGTTATTCAGCTCGGCAAAGCTGGACGGCAGCTGTGAACGGTGAAATTCTTCCAGCGGCAAACGCCAGAACGGTTCGTTTTCCTGTTTTGCGCTGGTGAGCAGGCGTTCAGCAAAGGCATCATCAAAGCTGAACAACGCGTGATAGTCGTTACCCAGCGCCGTTTTGGCCGCACCAGTGAGCGTGGCGCAGTCGATAATCCACTGCGGCGCTTGCGCATTGGCATCGATCAGGCCATCCGCCAGCACCAAACGCCCTTCCGCGTCGGTGTTCATCACTTCGACGGTTTTACCGTTGCGATAGCGCAAAATGTCACCGAGACGGAAGGCATTACCGCTCACCATATTGTCGGCACAGCACAGGTAGAGTTTTACGCGACGGGTTAACCCTTGTGCAATTGCCAGCGCCAGCGCACCGGTAACCAGCGCCGCGCCGCCCATATCGGATTTCATCGAATCCATAAAGCCACTCGGCTTCAAGCTGTAGCCGCCGCTGTCAAAGGTGATGCCCTTGCCCACCAGACAAGCGAACACCGGCGCATCCGGGTTGCCCGTCGGGTTAAAATCCAGCGCCAGTAACACCGGTTGGCGTTCTGAACCACGCCCAACCGTATGCAGCCCGATATAGTTTTGATCGCGCAGATCTTCACCCTTGGTGATACGGTAGCTAACAGCGTTGCCACCCACATCGTGCAGCAAATCCACCGCACGCGTTGCCAATTGTTCTGGCCCCAAATCTTCAGCGGGCAGGTTAATGGTGTCGCGGACCCAATCAACAACTTTCAGACGCAGATCCAGCGCCTTGCGCTGTGCCTCTTCCAACGGTGCCCATTCGACGTTACGTTTACCTTTCGGTGCACGATAGCCTTGCCAGAACGCCCAGCTGGTTTCCAGATCCCAGCCTTCGCCCACTAATTTGACGAGCTTGATACCTTGCCCGTCGATTTTGCGCGCTGCGCGTTGAATAATGCCCAGCGCCGCCGTTTCGGGCAGATGAATGGTGAATCCCTGTTCGTTCGCGCTCAACGACGCTTTTTCTCCCCAGCGTGCATCAGCAGGCTGGGTGGAGAGTGAAATCTGCATAGCTTCGCTTGTCATATCAGCTCCGTGGATATTATTTTCAACAGCAGCCTATACCCATCATGTTTCAATTCGAATTATTCAGAGTAATGGTGCTGAAAAAAAGGGCCGCCCGTCAGGCAGCCCCTAATTGTCATTCTGCTTCGTCTAACCACACCAGCAGTATCGCTTCCAGGATTTTTTCGTTGGACGCGTCCGGCACGTCATCAAACTCATCCAGCTCGCAAATCCAGCGATGCAGATCGGTAAAACGCACCGTTTTCGGGTCCGTATCAGGAAACGCGTCGTACAGCGCTTCACCAATGGCACGGCTGTCTGTCCATGTCAATCCCATGTTCAGCTCCTGTTAATGCTCGCGGGCATGGTTAATGGTATAACGCGGGATCTCAACAACAAGATCGTCACCCGCGACACGTGCCTGACAACCCAGACGGCTTTCGGGCTCCAGCCCCCAGGCTTTGTCCAGCATATCATCTTCATCTTCTGTGCTTTCCGCGAGAGAATCAAACCCTTCGCGCACAATGCAATGGCAGGTGGTGCACGCACAGGATTTCTCGCAGGCGTGTTCGACTTCAATACCATTGCGCAGGGCGACGTCCAGAATCGTCTCACCCACTTTGGCTTCCAATACCGCACCTTCAGGACACAGATCCTGATGCGGTAAAAAAACTATCTTAGGCATGCTCACACCTCATCCACAGAGTGTCCTGCCAGCGCCCGACGAATGGAAGCATCCATACGACGCGCAGCGAACCCCTGGGTTTGTTGATCTACTGTTTTTATTGCGGCTTCAATCAGCGCAACGTCATCACCGGCACTCACCTGTTGCAGCACCAATACCGCCTGCACGATAGCCGCCTGTTCTTCGGCGCTCAGCAAATCCGCATCGGCGGCCAGCGCGCTTTGCACGCTTTCCAGCACCCGCGCAGCTTCGAATTTCTGCTCCGCCAACATGCGCGCAGCGACGTCACTCTGCGCATTCTGCATCGAATCAGTGATCATCGCGGCAATTTCATCATCGCTCAGCCCATACGACGGTTTGACCTGAATCGCCGCTTCTACACCCGTGGATTTCTCCATTGCCGTGACGCTCAGCAGGCCATCCGCATCCACCTGAAAGGTAACACGAATATGCGCACCACCGGCGGGTAGCGGCGGGATACCGCGCAGTGAGAATCGCGCCAGCGAACGACAATCCTGCACCAGTTCGCGTTCACCTTGCAGCACATGGATCATCATGGCGGTCTGACCATCTTTAAACGTGGTGAACTCCTGCGCGCGCGCCACCGGAATCGTGGTGTTACGTGGAATCACCTTCTCGCCCAGGCCGCCCATGGTTTCCAGACCGAGCGACAGCGGGATCACATCCAGCAGCAGCATCTCGCTGTCTGGCTTGTTACCCACCAAAATATCCGCCTGAATGGCCGCACCCAGCGCCACCACTTTATCCGGATCGATGGCGGTCAACGGCGTGCGGCCAAAAAAATCGCCGACGCGGGTGCGCACCAATGGCACGCGGGTCGAGCCGCCCACCATCACCACTTCCTGCACCTCATCGGCCTGAACACCCGCGTCTTTCAGCGCCCGACGGCAGGAAAGCAGCGTGCGTTTCACCAGCGGCTCGATAAGCGCATCGAACTGTTCGCGGCTCAGTTCGCCCTGCCAGGTGCCAACCTGTACCGTCACTGACGGCACGGCGCTGAGCGCAACCTTGGCATGCAAAGCCGTTTCAATCAATTCACGCTGCACGCGCGCATCGGAACGATCGTCGACACCGGCCTGCTCGCGCAGCCACTCCACCAACAGGTGATCGAAATCGTCACCGCCGAGCGCAGAATCACCACCGGTTGCCAGCACCTCAAACACCCCACGGCTTAAACGCAGGATGGAGATATCAAAGGTGCCACCGCCCAGATCGTAGACGGCAATCACCCCTTCTTTACCCGAATCCAGCCCGTAAGCGATGGCTGCCGCCGTCGGCTCATTGAGCAAACGCAGCACATGCAGCCCGGCCAGGCGCGCCGCATCTTTGGTGCCTTGACGCTGAGCGTCATCGAAATAGGCAGGAACGGTGATCACTACACCATCCGGCACACCGCCCAGCGCGGCTTCAGCACGCACCGCGAGCGCAGAGAGAATATCGGCAGAAACCTGAATCGGGTTTTTATTGCCCGCCGCCGTTTGCAACACAGGCAAGCCGTTGTCGCTGGCCTGAAAATGGTACGGCAAATGGGGATAACGTTGCTGAATATCAGCCAGCGAACGGCCCATCAGTCGCTTAACGGAACTGACGGTGTTGGCGGGATTGTTTACCGCCTGCGCCAGTGCCGCCCAGCCGACATCGATACTTTCGGCATCATAGCGCACCACCGATGGTAGCAGTTCACGGCCTTCGGCATCCGCCAGCGGCTGTGCTTCGCCGCTGCGCACCGTTGCCACCAGCGAATTGGTGGTGCCGAGATCAATACCCACGGCAAGACGGCGCTGATGTGGTGCTGCGCTGAGGCCGGGTTCACTAATTTGTAATAGGGCCATATTGAGCTTCCATCAATTGGCTGTCAGCGCCACCGTTGCGCCGACGAAATAAAAAGACATTATTCGATTATGTGCATCACTGCGCAGATTAGCGGTCCAGCAGTTGTTCTTCGAGTTGTTCCACCTGCTGTTGCAGCTTATCCAAAAAGCGGAGTTTACGCACCGTATCGGCCGCCGCCGACCACGATGCCTGCGCCAATTCGGACTGCATCTGCGCCGTGCGCTGCCGTGTCATGGCGGTTAACTGGTTGGCAAAATCGGCCAGTGCGGCTTCAGCCTCTGCCTGATGTGAAATCGCATCCAACTGCTCGCGCAGCTCCAGTTGCTCCATCAAAAAGGCAGTATCGCGCATCGTATGCTGCTCGTTACTCAGATCAAAACCGTGCAACGATAACATATATTCTGCGCGTTTCAGTGGATGTTTCAGCGACTGGTATGCATCATTCACCGTTGCCGCCTGCTGTACAGCCAGCAGACGCTCCCGTTCGGGCTGCGTGGCAAAACGATCGGGATGGAACTGGCGTTGCAGTTCCTGATAACGAGAAAGGAGCAGGCTGCCATTCACATCGTAGTGAACCCGCAGCCCGAATAACGTAAAGTAATCCATAGTGCGCTCGGACATTCTGGCGCTAACGGGTAGCCGCCCTGCGCCAATGCGTCACGAGCATGCTCCCGTTAACACGGGCAAAACGAATCAGACCGTAAAGCTTTCGCCGCAGCCGCATTCGCCGTTAACGTTGGGATTATTGAACTTGAATCCTTCGTTCAGACCTTCTTTGACGAAATCCAACTGCGTGCCATCGAGATAAACCAGGCTTTTGCCATCAATGATGACCTTTACCCCTTTATCCTCAAATACCACATCGTCGTCGTTAAGGTCGTCAACAAACTCAAGCACATAAGCCATGCCAGAACAACCTGACGTCCGCACACCCAAGCGCAGACCGACGCCTTTACCTCGATTCGCCATAAAAGCGCTGACACGTTGTGCTGCGCTATCGCTAAGAGAAATAGACATACAACAACCTCAATATCGTTAGCACGCCTTCTGCCCAACGGGGTCACGCCGGGCAGCACGGTTCACCGACAGATTATTTCGCTGTGCGTTTGCTTTTGTAATCCGCGATAGCTGCTTTGATCGCATCTTCCGCCAGAATAGAACAGTGAATTTTCACCGGAGGCAATTCCAGTTCCTCGGCGATCTGGGTGTTCTTGATAGCCTCGGCTTCGTCTAGAGACTTGCCTTTCACCCATTCAGTAATCAGCGAACTGGAAGCAATGGCGGAGCCACAACCGTAGGTTTTGAAACGTGCGTCTTCGATAATGCCGTTGTCGCTGACTTTGATCTGTAATTTCATTACGTCGCCACACGCCGGTGCACCCACCATGCCGCTGCCAATCGAAGGATCGGCGTTGTCAAAAGAGCCGACGTTGCGCGGATTTTCGTAATGATCGATAACTTTTTCGCTGTATGCCATGATTAACGTTCTCCGTGCTGCGAATTAATGATGAGCCCATTCGATGGTGGTCAGATCCACGCCCTGCTTGAACATCTCCCACAGCGGGGAAAGGTCACGCAGACGTCCGATGGATTTCTGGACCAAATCGATGGTGTAGTCGATCTCTTCCTCGGTAGTAAAACGGCCGAGAGAAAAGCGGATCGAGCTGTGCGCCAATTCATCATTCATGCCCAGCGCACGCAGCACATAGGATGGCTCCAGGCTCGCAGAGGTACAGGCAGAACCAGAGGAGACAGCCAGGTCTTTCAGCGCCATGATCAGGGATTCACCCTCAACATAGTTAAAGCTAACGTTCAGGATATTCGGTGCGCCCTGCTCCAGGTCACCGTTAAGATACACTTCTTCAATATCCTTGATACCGTTCCACAAGCGATGACGCAGTGCGCTCAGGCGAGCAACTTCTGCCACCATTTTTTCTTTGGCGATACGGTACGCTTCGCCCATGCCGACGATCTGGTGCACGGGCAAGGTACCGGAACGCATACCGCGCTCGTGACCGCCGCCGTGCATTTGCGCTTCAATACGGATACGGGGTTTACGACGCACATACAGCGCGCCGATGCCTTTCGGGCCATAGATTTTATGACCAGAGAAAGACATTAAATCGACTTTGATCTTGCTGAGATCGATAGGCAGTTTGCCCACGCTCTGCGTGGCATCAACGTGGAACACGATACCACGACTGCGGCACATCTCGCCGATAGCGGCAATGTCTTGTACCACACCAATTTCGTTGTTCACGTGCATGATGGAAACCACAATGGTGTCTTCACGCATTGCCGCTTCGAGTTGGTGCAGGTCAATAATGCCATTACGCTGCGGCGCGAGGTAAGTGACCTCAAAGCCTTCACGCTCTAGCTGACGGCAGGTATCCAGCACGGCCTTATGTTCGGTCTTGCTGGTAATGATGTGCTTGCCTTTCTTCTGATAGAAGTTGGCGGCACCTTTGATAGCCAGGTTGTCGGCTTCGGTCGCGCCGGACGTGAACACAATTTCACGCGGATCGGCCCCCACCAGATCGGCGATTTGGTTACGCGCGATATCCACTGCCTCTTCCGCCTGCCAACCAAAGCGGTGAGAACGGGAAGCCGGGTTGCCAAACGTACCGTCCAGGGTCAAAAACTGCATCATTTTTTCAGCCACGCGCGGGGCAACCGGCGTCGTGGCTGAATAGTCTAGATAAATGGGTAACTTCATTGCTCATAAACTCCGTACATCACTTCAAAACGTACAATGCGTTTTGTTTTTATTATTCCTGCGAGGATGAACTGTCAGGCACGCAGATTAACATTAATGGTTTCTTGAATACGTCCGTTGGCGGTACGACGAATGTCAGCATCCTGACGATCCGCCACGTCCAGCACTTCCTGATTATTCACCAGTTCGTCCAGCGTGATATTGTTCAAGAAATCGGTGATACGGTCGCTGAGATCGCGCCACAGCGTGTGCGTCAGGCAGCGATCGCCACCCTGGCAGCCTTCACGCCCCTGGCAACGGGTCGCATCGACAGATTCGTCTACGGCAGAGATCACGGCACCAACGGCGATTTCATTGGCGCTTTTGCCCAGCAGGTAACCACCGCCCGGCCCACGGACGCTGGAAACCAGCCCGTTTTTGCGCAAGCGAGAGAACAGTTGCTCCAGATACGACAGCGATATTCCCTGCCGCTCGGAAATATCCGCCAAAGGAACCGGCCCTTCTTTGGAGTGCAGCGCCACATCAAGCATGGCGGTAACGGCATAACGGCCTTTTGATGTCAGTCTCATAATAGTGGTACCTGTAGATAAAACAGCTTATTATCGAACACGGTTATTATAAACATGCACTGTCAATGCATGTACTTACATAGCACCCTTTGAGTCTGACATTCCCGAGTGTTTTAGTCAACTATTTAACCGAGTAATTCACTCAAGTATTTCTTCGCTACTTTTCTATTCCTGACCGTCATGCCGGTTTTTTTGTACCGAGCTTAAAATGCCGCGCAGAATGGCTAACTCCTGCTCTTCCGGGCGGGCACGGGTAAATAAACGGCGCAGCTTGTGCATCACCTGCCCCTGATGAGCCTTACGAATAAAACCGGTGTAGTGCAGCGTTTCTTCCAGATGGGTATAGAAGCGTTCCAGATCGTCAACCAGCGGGTAAGGTTCTTCCGCAATCTGCGGTGCTCCCTGCGCCTGCAAGTCCAAATGCGCAACGCGCACTTCATAAGCGATCAGTTGTACTGCCATCGCCAGATTTAACGAACTGTACTCGGGATTGGCGGGAATGCAGACGTGATAGTGGCACTTTTGCAGTTCATCGTTGGTTAACCCCACGCGTTCGCGGCCAAACACCAGCGCCACCGGTGCGTGCTGCGCTTCGTGCGCACTGCGCACGCCGCATTCATTGACCAAGGTAGCGAACGGGAACGCGCGCTGGTGCCAACCACCAGGTTGCAGCCAACCAGCGCTTCATCCAGGGTATTGACCAGCGTAGCGTTACCAATAATATCGCTGGCACCGGCGGCCAGTGCGATCGCCTGTGAATCCGGTTTGATCAGAGGGTTCACCAGATAGAGGTTCTTTAACCCCATGGTTTTCATCGCTCTGGCGGTGGACCCCATGTTGCCCGTGTGCGAGGTTTCCACCAGAACGATACGAATATTATCTAACATGTTGACTCGGCAGTAAGAAAGAAGAAAAAGAGTGAAAAACAAGATTAGTGTATCACAGACTTCGCTATTTTCTCTTTCCCCTGCTATACTGCGCCTCGCTTTCTGTTCTTTAACATCCTAGTGGACGATACCATGCATCCGATGCTTAACATCGCTGTGCGCGCTGCGCGCAAGGGCGGTAATTTAATTGCCAAGAATTATGAAACCCCTGACGCCGTTGAAGCGAGCCAAAAAGGCACCAACGACTTCGTTACTAACGTTGACCGCGACGCCGAACGCCTGATTATTGAGGTAATTCGCAAATCCTACCCCCAGCACACCATTATTGGTGAAGAGTGCGGCGAAGTAGTCGGTGAAGACGACACAGTGCAATGGATTATCGATCCGCTGGATGGCACCACCAACTTCGTTAAACGTCTCCCCCATTTTGCTGTTTCCATTGCAGTGCGCATTAAAGGCCGCACTGAAGTCGCTGTGGTTTACGATCCGATGCGCAATGAGCTGTTTACCGCCACGCGCGGTCAGGGTGCACAGCTGAACGGCTATCGTCTACGCAGCGGCAACGCGCGCGATCTGGAAGGCACCATTCTGGCGACCGGCTTTCCTTTCAAGCAGAAACAGCACGCGACCCCTTACATCAATATGGTGTCAGCCCTGTTTACCACCTGCGCTGACTTCCGTCGCACCGGTTCTGCCGCGCTGGATCTGGCCTATGTGGCTGCGGGCCGCGTAGACGGTTTCTTCGAGATTGGCCTGAAACCCTGGGATTTCGCAGGGGGCGAGCTGCTGGTGCGTGAAGCAGGCGGTATCGTGACTGACTTCGTCGGCTGCCACAACTATCTCGCTTCTGGCAATCTGGTGGCGGGCAACCCGCGCGTAGTGAAGTCCATTCTGGCTGCCATTCGTGAACAACTTAGCGAAGCCCTGAAACGCTAAGGCAGTCCTTTGTCCCGTTCGCCGTTGGTGGGCGAGGCAACATCTGATATTTTTCCTTACATTGCGTTCCTGTTAAGTTTTGGCGTATGGTAATACGATAATGATTATCAAATGCATTACATCTGTCTGATTTGTATTAACGGAGAGGCCTAATTCATCAGGACAGGTGGTAACGGGACGACACCATGTTTAAGAAATCCATCAACTCGCTGTTTTTCACCACACTCCTTGCCACACCGTTTTTCAGCCACGCCAAACAATATCCTTTAACTGTCACCGATATGGCGGGCAATACCGTTACGCTGCAACAAGAGCCGAAGCATCTGGTGCTGCAAGACGGGCGCGATATTATGGCGCTGGCTCAGCTGGATCGCGACGATCCGTTCCAGCGTTTAGTGGCGTGGAACAACCTGCCGAAAAAACAGGATACTGCTACCTGGAACCTGTTGAAGGGCCAATGGCCGGACGCAGAAAACATCCTTGATATGGGCTTTGGTGACAAAGGCGATATCGAGCTGGAAAGCGTGCTGGTGAAAAAACCGGATTTGATGGTGGCGCAACTGCGTGCCAAAGCGTCACTGGAAGGCAATGGCGTCGTTAGCAAGCTGAACGAACTGCACATTCCATTGCTGTTTGTCGATTATGAAATCGATCCGGCCAAGAACACCGCAGACATCATCGATCTGCTCGGCAAGGTGCTTAACCGTGAAGAAAACGCTAAAGCCTATACCGACTTCTACCGTCAGCACGCCACAGACATTCAGCAAAAAACCGCAGCGATTACGCCAAAACCGCGCGTGTTTATCGAACCTATCGCGGGTAACAGCGATGCCTGCTGATAACGGCTGGGGCGGTTTGCTGAGAGCGGTTGGGGTGACCAATATCGCCGCCGATCTGCTGCCGGGTGCCACTGGTTTTATCTCATTGGAAAAAGTGATTGCGGAAAAACCGGATGCTTACATCATGACCGGTTCCAAACGCGGCAACAGCGCCAACAAAATTCTGTCTTTCGGCTATAACGCCACCGCTGAGGATATTCAGGCCAAAGCTGATGTGCTGCTAAGCCGCCCGGGTATCGATCAGGTTCCCGCCATTAAGGCCGGCCAGGTTTACGGGGTGTATCACCATTTCTATAACCATCCGTATAACATTGTCGGCATGGAATATCTGGCGAAAATTGCCTATCCGCAAGCGCTGGTAACGTTAAATCCGGATCAAACTTACCACGATATCGTGCGTCGCTTTACCACGTTTCCAGACACACCGTTTATCTTCAGTCAAAAGTTGGCCAAGTAGTCGATGAGTACAACCACTGACATCAGCCGCCAAAAGGCGGCTGACTCGGATATCCTCCGTCATTATCAAGATATTCTGCGCCATCGGTTGCTGATCATGCTGCTGCTGGTCGCCGCCATAGTGGCTTCCCTGCTGTTGGATTTCACCATGGGGCCATCCGGGCTTTCACTTGATGTGCTCTGGCAAACGCTGACTAACCCCGCTCAGGCCGATGCCGGCACGCGGGTGATTGTGTGGGATATTCGCCTGCCCTACGCGCTGATGGCGCTGATCGTCGGGCTGGCCTTAGGGTTGGCAGGCGCAGAGATGCAAACTATCCTGAATAACCCGCTAGCCAGCCCGTTCACGCTGGGCGTCTCCTCAGCGGCCGCCTTCGGTGCTGCCCTGGCAATTGTGCTGGGGATTGGTATCCCCGGCATTCCGGCTCAGTGGTTTATCTCCGCCAACGCCTTTCTCTTTGCGCTAATGGCCGCACTGTTACTTGATGGCATTACCCGCTGGACCAACGTCGCGACGTCCGGCGTGGTCCTGTTCGGTATCGCGCTGGTGTTCACCTTCAATGCACTGGTATCGATGCTGCAATTCATCGCCAATGAAGATACCTTGCAAGGACTGGTGTTCTGGACCATGGGCAGCCTGGCGCGCGCCTCATGGGAAAAGCTGGGCGTACTGCTGTTGGCGCTGGTGGTATTAATGCCGCTGTCGTTTATGAGCTCATGGAAGCTCACCGCCTTGCGTCTCGGGGAAGATCGCACCACCAGTTTTGGCATCAACGTGCGCCGTTTACGTCTGGCGACGCTGCTACGCATCAGTATTCTCTCTGCGCTGTCGGTGGCGTTTGTCGACCCGATCGGTTTTATTGGTCTGGTTGCGCCACACATTGCCCGCATGGTATTCGGCGAAGATCACCGCTTTTATCTGCCCGCCAGCGCCCTGATTGGGGCACTGGTATTATCACTGGCATCGGTGGCGTCTAAAAACCTGATCCCCGGCGTGATTATTCCTGTTGGGATCGTGACATCGCTGGTTGGGGTGCCCTTCTTCCTGAGTATTATTCTGCGCCACCGGGGGAATGCATGAACCAGACGTTGTCGCACACCGGTTTGCGTATCTCCCGTTTCGAAGCCGGTTATCCGAAACGACAAATCATTCACAACCTCAATGTGCCGCTGTTGCCGCGCGGTAAAATCACGGTGCTGCTTGGCCCCAACGGCAGCGGTAAATCAACGCTGCTGCGGGCACTGGCCGGACTAGGCAACGCCAACGGTGAACTGCATCTGGACGATACCGAACTGATGCAATTGCCGTTCGCCAAGCGTGCCGAGCAGGTGGTTTATCTGCCACAATCCTTGCCCGCTGGCGTGCATTTGCACGTGCTGGAGTCGATCATCGTAGCGCAGCGGGCTTCTGGTGGTTTGAACTCACGCGAGAAAGAGAATGACGTGTTGACGCTGCTGCGCCAGCTCGGTATTGAACATCTGGCAATGAGCTATCTGGACCAACTCTCCGGCGGCCAAAAGCAACTGGTAGGGCTGGCGCAATCGCTGATTCGCCAACCTTCCCTGCTGTTACTGGATGAACCGTTAAGCGCGCTGGATCTCAACGACCAGTTCCACGTCATGGATGTGGTGCGTAAAGAGACGCGCAAGCGCAATATTGTCACGCTGGTGGTGGTGCACGACATCAATATCGCCCTGCGTCATGGCGACCATGTGCTGATGCTGAAAAACGGTGAGCTGATTGCCGACGGCGCGCCTGCCGAGGTGATCAGCGCGGATAGTCTGGCGCAGGTGTATGGCGTACGCGGGCGCATTGAGCGCTGTTCGCTGGGCATACCGCAGGTGATGATTGATGGATTAGTGTCTGAACCGACGATGTGATTGCTGACGATCCCCTCTAAAACGGCCATTGTCACCCACTTCCGTCATTCCCGCGCAAGCGGGAATCTCTTGCAGATGAAACGCGTTTCTTCTCACAGAGATCCCCGGCTTTCGCCGGGGATGGCAAAGGGGAAAATGACGTTGTCATCAATTCAAACCCGCGTTATGCGCTGAGGGATCCCCATAAATCAGCGCTAATAAACCAACACCATATTTCGGTAGGTTCTGGCGAGGTGATTAAGAACGGTTGTGGGGACTTACCTAAAGTGATCCAATAGGTATAAACGGGAATATCCGGGAATTCGCGGGATCTGGTGGGATAAAGACTAACTAAATCAGGGGTTAATGGTAGAGTCCGTCAAGGTGGTGTAAATTCGGAACCCGCTTTCC
>SMLE01000289.1_pt1 | contig 13659 bp, 10 predicted proteins | sample 2451431 | NCBI scaffold set ML178787.1 | reverse complement strand
TTCTGAGCCTGCTGGCGACATTGAGCACAATAGTGCTGTGGCTTATTGGATATATCAATGAAAACAAATTGTTACATCTGATGTGTCAGGCCAACAGTATTAAATCACGGCGAGTTATCTCGTATCTGACATTAGCGGAGAATGTCCTGCGGCACTCCCCGCTAATTATAAAGCGAACGGTGCTGAACACCGTTCTTAATCACCTCGCCAGAACCTACCGAAATATGGTGTTGGTTTATTAGCGCTGATTTATGGGGATCCCTCANGCGTCAGGTTACAACGCTCAGCCACATCAATGGCGAGCGACGTTGCCGCTGAAACGGCAAACAGGATCTCGACGCCGCACATCGCGGCTTTTTGCACCATCTCATAGCTGGCACGGCTGGAAACCAACACGGCACCCGAGTGCCAGGGGCGTGTAGCGCGCACACCCAGCAGTTTATCGAGAGCCACGTGGCGGCCAACATCTTCGCAGCCGCCCAAAATAGTCCCTTCACCGGAAAGCCAGGCCGCCGCATGGGTAGAACCGGTCAATTGGCCGATGTGCTGCACGTCTTTGAGCTGCTTTAATGCACCGTCTAGGTGATTCAGCGAGAAGGTCTGCGTAAAGGGCAGCGGTGTGACCGGCTTGCCGATTTCTTCCAACTGTTCGACACCACACACGCCGCAACCGGTGCGGCCGTTTATGGCGCGGCGGCGTTCTTTTAGCCCGGCAAAGCGGCGGCTGGAGAGTTTAATCTGGACTTCAATACCATTGCAGACCGGCTGCACGTCCATGCCGTAAATCTCTTGTGGTGACGTGATGATGCCTTCCGACAGGGAAAACCCTAACGCAAAAGCTTCCAGATCTTTTGGCGTAGCCATCATCACCACATGGGAAATGCCGTTGTACACCAGCGCGACGGGCACTTCTTCCGCCAGCCAGTCCGTTTTGGCCTGAGACAAGCTGCCTTGATGGCGTACCGTTCGCTGGCATGCGCCCTCGAGCGAAGGGATCGCTTCTTCCACGTGATATCCCCATAAGATATTCATTCTGGAGTAGAAAACCATTATTTCACCCCACCGGGTGCGATGCGAGTTTTATCGTGGCACGCGGTGTGTTGCCTGTGGCTCAGGGCACAAAAAGGGAGGCAAAGTGTGCGTTTCCTCGAAGAGTCGCTAAACAGCGCGGCAGGAAAGCCGATTTGTGTATACGCTTGGTAGACCGTCCTTGATGTTAGTAATTTTTTGCATATTGGCTCTGTTTTCATCGCGGCCTGGCCGCGTAACCCTACGGCGAAGAACAGGAGACCGCAATGGCACATCACACCGCTGAAGACCGGGTCGCGCCCGGCACCTATGCTCATCCCCTCAATCTGAAAAAGCGCTATGACAACTTTATTGGTGGCACCTGGGTGCCTCCGGTCAGTGGCGACTATTTCATTAACCTGACGCCTGTCACCGGGCAACCCCTGTGTGAAGTCGCCAGCTCCGGCATGCGTGATGTCGATCATGCGCTGGATGCTGCACATAACGCCAAGGCAGAGTGGGGCGCGATGTCGGTACAGGATCGCGCCTTGCTGCTGAACCGGATTGCGGATCGCATGGAGGAGAACCTGGAACTGCTGGCATATGCGGAAACCTGGGATAACGGGAAACCGATTCGTGAAACCATCGGGGCTGACGTGCCGTTGGCGATCGACCATTTTCGTTACTTCGCCGCCTGTGCTCGCGCGCAGGAAGGGGCGATCAGCGAAATCGACAAGGATACGGTCGCTTACCATTTTCACGAACCGCTGGGCGTGGTGGGGCAGATTATTCCATGGAATTTCCCCCTGCTGATGGCTTGCTGGAAAATGGTGCCAGCGCTGGCGGCAGGCAACTGCATCGTGCTTAAACCGGCGAAATTGACGCCGCTGTCCGTGCTGATGCTGATGGAACTGATTCAGGATTTATTACCGCCGGGCGTGGTCAACGTGGTGAATGGCTCTGGCAGTGAGATTGGTGAGTATCTGGCGACATCGCCGCGCATCGCGAAAGTGGCGTTTACCGGCTCCACTGAGGTCGGGCAGCAAATCATGAGCTATGCGGCGCGCAATGTGGTGCCCGTGACGCTGGAATTGGGTGGGAAATCTCCCAATATCTTTTTTGCTGACGTGATGGACAAAGAAGACAGCTATTTCGACAAAGTGTTGGAGGGCTTCACGCTGTTTGCCTTTAATCAGGGGGAAGTCTGTACCTGTCCAAGCCGGGCATTGATTCAGGAATCTATCTACGACCGTTTTATGGAACGGGCAATAAAACGGGTTGAAGCCATCCGCATTGGTAACCCACTGGACAGCCAGACCATGATGGGGGCACAGGTATCGGAAGGCCAGTTGAAAACCATCCTTGATTATATTGAGGTGGGTAAGCAGGAAGGCGCACGGATCCTGACCGGCGGGCGGCGCAAAGCGTTGCCTGACTCATTGACGCAGGGCTACTATCTGGAGCCGACCGTGTTGTTCGGAAAGAACAGCATGCGTGTGTTTCAGGAGGAAATTTTTGGTCCGGTGCTCGCGGTCACCACGTTTAAAACCATGGATGATGCGCTGGAGATCGCTAACGATACCCACTATGGATTGGGGGCAGGGGTGTGGAGCCGTAACAGCAACATCGCCTATCGTATGGGACGCGGTATTCAGGCTGGACGCGTATGGACCAACTGCTACCACGCCTATCCGGCACATGCGGCTTTTGGCGGCTATAAACAGTCAGGCATTGGCCGTGAAAATCACAAGATGATGCTGGAGCATTACCAGCAAACCAAGTGCTTGTTGGTGAGTTACTCCGACAAACCGCTCGGGTTGTTCTGATGGTGTGTCGTTATCGGTCTGGTGGTTGCTGACAAACAGTCCCACTGCCACCGTCATTCCTGCGAAGCCGGGAATCTCTTGCAGATGAAACGCATTTCTTCTGACAGCGATTCCGGCTTTAGTCGAGGATGACTCAGTTCGTTGTTAGGTGACGTTCGGCAGTAGGGCCGTAGCGGCGTAAGCCGCCGACAAATTTGCCTGGAGTAAATTTGAACAGCCTGTACGCTGGCCCATAATGGCCCCTCGTCGTGATTCACCGGGAAACACGGACATGCCGAAAAGGTTTTGTCATTCGTCTGAACGCCCGTCTACGACGGGCGTTGTATTTTGTTCTATCATGAAGGAACGTTGTGTGAAGATAATTTCTGTGCGTGAAACACCGCGCTGGGCGGCAGAAGCTACGGCTTATTTTCAGGAGCAATGGGCATCCGAAGAGACAATGATGTTGTATCAGGATGCGATTGAACGCTCGCTGACGGCACATAATCCGTTGCCACAGTGGTACCTGCTGGTTGAAGACGAGCGGATTGTTGGCTGTGCCGGACTGATTACCAATGATTTTATCAGTCGGATGGAGCTTTACCCGTGGCTGTGTGCGCTTTATGTAGAACCTGACTGTCGTTCTCGTGGTCTCGCTCGCCAATTGATGCGTCATATCGCCGATGAAGCGAAAAAACACGGCTTTTCCCACCTGCATCTGTGTACCGATCTGGTCGGATTCTATGAGCAAGTAGGATTTGTCTATGCCGGAGAGGGCTATCATCCGTGGGGGGAATCATCGCGCGTCTACTCATTAGCGTTGTGATGTCCGTCGATCGCCTTAACAGCATTTCCAGAAGCCCTGCCATTGAGGCATCCCCGTATGGGGATTACCCTTATGTTGTTAAAAACAAAAGGGGAGCCCCATGTCGGACAAGATAGGCTGGGTCGATAATCTACGCGCCGTCGCCTGCCTGATGGTGGTGTTGATCCATACCACCACCTATTACATTACGGCGGCAGGTATGCCGGGCGAGCGCCATTGGGATGTGGCAAACTTGCTAAATTCCGCGTGCCGGGTGGGGGTTCCGCTGTTCTTTATGATTTCCGGCTACCTGTTTTTTGGCGAGCGGCGGGCGGAAAAAAAACACATGCTGCGTATTGGCTTCTGCCTGCTGTTTTACAGCGCGGTGGCCTTGGCGTATATGGCATTGCTGACACCTATTCATGCAGGCAACGCGCTACGGCTGTTTTGGCAAAAGCCGGTCTTTTATCATCTGTGGTTTTTCTATGCCATTCTGGTTATCTATCTGCTATCGCCGCTAATACGGGTTCCCCCGGTATCAGGACGTTATCTTGTCGTAGTCGTATTGATTCTAGCCGTTGTCGCCAATCCCAATACGCCTGAACTGAGGATAGGGCATACCCCGTTGTTACCCATCAACGTGTATATTGTGGGCGACACGTTTTACTACCTGCTGTATGCGGTAGTGGGGCGCGCTTTGGGGATGTTAACGCCCACGCGTTGGGTCACGCTGGGCGCAGTGCCGTTGTTTGTTGTCTCCGTGCTGCTGATTGCGATGGGCACCTCGCAGCAGACGTTAGCAAACGACAACTTTACCCAAACGTTCTACCTCTATGCCAACCCGTTGGTGTTTATTGCGGAAGTATGCCTGATGATCCTGTTCAAAGCGGCAGCGCTGAGCGCACCTTTGCCCGGATTTTCGTTTATCTCCCGCCATTCTCTGGCTATTTATGGCTTCCATGCCCTGATTATTCATTTTATTCGTACTCGCGATCTGGCCCTGAAAGGGTGGCCGATACTGGATATCTTTTACGTTTTTTTCTGCGCGGTGGTATGCAGCATACTGCTTTCCCTGTTGGTGCAGCGATGCGACATCCGGCGTTGGGTTAGTTAATGGATATCGTTCATCAATGGGCGCAACTGCTGGTAGAGCATACGAAACGTTTCTCGTTGCTGCGCATAGCGGGCGTGCTGTGCGGCATCGGGCTGGTGAATCTGTTCCAGAGGCAGCGGTGGTAACAGGTCGGCCAGAGAGATAGCGGGATTCACGGCGCTTTGTGCCAGCCGCGCCGCCCCCAGAGCGGGGCCGACATCGCCGCCAGTGCGGTACTCCAGCGTCTGTCCGCTGATATCCGCCAGCATTTGACGCCAGTACGCGCTGCGTGCACCACCCCCAATCAACGTGATACTGGCGGGGCGCAGCCCGGCCATGTGCAGCACGTCCATGCCATCGGCAAGCGCGAACCCAACGCCTTCCAACACGGCGCGCGCCAGTTCTGCCCGGCCGTGCTGGTGGGTTAATCCCCAAAAAGCGCCTTTTGCCTGCGGATTATTGTGCGGGGTACGCTCGCCTGAAAGGTAGGGGAGGAACCAGACCGGCGGTACGCTGGTGCTGACAGTGGCCTGTGCCACGTCTTCCAGTAATTGCGATACGCTTTCGGCATGGGTCAGTCGAGTTACCCAGTCCAGACACGATGCCGCGCTCAACATCACCGACATCAAATGCCAGGTGCCCGGTAAGGCATGGCAGAAGCTGTGCACCGCGTGCTGCGGGTTGCTGAGAAAACCATCGCTGACCACAAAGTAGACGCCGGATGTTCCCAGTGACAGCATGGCCTGCCCCGCTTGCCACAGGCCTACCCCAACGGCACCCGCTGCGTTATCGCCGCCACCGGCGACCACTGGGACGCTATTCATGTTCCAGCGCTGTGCCAGTGCATCAGAAAGGTAACCGGTTATCTGATTGCCTTCAAACAAGTCAGGCATTGCCTCGCGATCGAGCGAACAGGCAGCGAGTAGCGTATCACTCCAGTCCCGTTTACCGACATCCAACCACATCGTACCGGCGGCATCCGACATGTCGCTGGCAAATTCGCCCGTCATACGCCAGCGCAGGTAGTCTTTGGGTAACAGAACCTTATCAATCTGCCGAAAGCATGTGGGCTCATGTTCCTGAACCCATTTCAGTTTAGGAGCCGTAAAGCCCGGCATAATCAGATTACCCGTAATCTGGCGAGAATCCGGCACCTGTTGTTCCAACGTGTGGCATTGGGCGGCACTGCGACCATCGTTCCACAGCATCGCGGGGCGTAACACCCGATGCTGTTTGTCGAGCAAGGTCGCGCCATGCATTTGCCCTGTCAGGCCGATAGCCTTAACGGCATGTAAATCGTGCTGTGTTGCCAGCGCTTGTACCGTGGCATCGGTTGCTATCCACCACGCCTCGGGAGATTGCTCAGCCCAGAGCGGATGGGGGCGGGATACCGTTAACGGTGCGCTTTGTGCGGCAATGACGCAGCCTTCCTCATTCAGCAGAAGGGTCTTTACGCCCGACGTGCCGAGATCGATACCCATATACATAGTGTGAGATCCTTGGTTGGAGACCTGCCGACATACCCGTCATACTTCAAGTTGCAGATGCGTTGGCTGCACTCGTTCACCCGAATCACTTACTTCAGTAAGCTCATCGGGATTCTCTCCCTTGCCGCCTTCCTGCAACTCGAATTATTTAGGGTATACTGCTGTAATTGCCACCGTGTTATTCCCACGGATAAGTCGCAACATCCGTGAGAATAGGCGACTTTTAACCCTTACTGATACAGGTAGTTGTTGATCAAATTCTCCAACATTTCCTGATGCCCGCTTTGGTGTTTCGGTGCGAGTTGTTTTGCGTGGACGTATTTTGCCAACTGTTCGAGGGAAAGTTTACCCTGCAGGATTTGCTGCCCGAGTTCGCCGTTCCAGCCCGCATAGCGTTTAGCAACCCATTGGTTCAACTTGTCATCTTCCAGCATTCGGGCTGCGACTTTTAGCGACAACGCCAGCGTATCCATGGCACCTATATGGGCATGGAACAGATCGTAGCGATCGGTGCTCTGGCGACGAACTTTGGCGTCAAAGTTCAGTCCACCGGTTGTGAAGCCACCCGCTTTGAGGAGCTCATACATGATTAAGGCATTCTCTTCCACGCTGTTCGGGAACTGATCGGTATCCCAGCCCAACTGCGGGTCGCCACGGTTGGCATCAACCGAACCAAAAATCCCCAGCGCGATGGCAGTGGCGATTTCATGGTGGAACGTGTGTCCTGCCAGCGTAGCGTGGTTTGCTTCAATATTAACCTTGATCTCTTTTTCTAAACCGAACTGTTTCAGGAAACCATAAACGGTGGCCACATCGTAATCGTACTGATGCTTGGTGGGTTCCTGCGGTTTCGGTTCGATAAGCAGCGTGCCCTGAAAACCGATTTTATGCTTATGCTCTACCACCATCTGCATAAAGCGGCCAATCTGTTCCCGTTCCTGACGCAAATCGGTATTTAGCAAGGTTTCATAGCCTTCGCGCCCGCCCCACAGCACGTAGTTTTCTCCTCCGAGCTTCTGAGTGGCGTTCATGGCAGAAAAGACCTGTGTCGCTGCCCAGGCAAAAATTTCCGGATCTGGGTTGGTGGCAGCACCGGCAGCATAACGAGGGTGTGTAAAGCAGTTGGCGGTTCCCCAGAGCAGTTTTACCCCTGTTTGCTGCTGCTTTTCGGCAAATTTGTCGACAATGGTTTGGAAATTATACAGATAGTCATTCAATGAACTGCCTTCCGGTGCGATATCCACGTCGTGGAAGCAGTAGTAAGGCACGTTCAATTTCTGGAAAAACTCAAAGGCAATATCGGCTTTTTGTTTTGCCAATTCCAGGGGCTCCCCTGCCGCTTGCCAGGGGCGTTCAAAGGAGCCAACGCCAAACATATCGGCACCGTTCCAACAGAAGGTGTGCCAGTAGGCGACGGCGAAACGCAAATGCTCTGACATCCGTTTCCCAAAAATTTCCTGTTCGGGATTGTAATGGCGGAAAGCGAAGGGATTTGTGGTGCCGCGGCCTTCATAACGAACACGTTCAATTTGTTCAAAATAGGTTGCCATGGAGAACTCCTTAAGAAAGTCATTCAGCGGGTAAGCGGTCATTGTTATTCATCTTCGGAGGGGATCGACGTTTGCTCAATTATGTTATTTCACACTTGTGTTCAGATAATTATTAAATGTGCAGCCGATCGCAAAAAATAACGGAGAGAAATATTCTGAATGTACATTCATGAATAATGAGGGATGGTTGAGGGCGATAACAATAAAATATGACCGACTTCATAAAATTACGATTAAACCAAAAAACATAATTGCTTGGTGAAAATCTGTAATTGAAGCCGCGCCAGTTACCGGCAACACTTTTTCTGCCTGGTAGCGTTTCTTTCCTGCACGTTAAACGTTTAAAAAGAAAGGTACTCATGATGAAAGTTAAACACTTTTTACTGTCAGCCTGTGCCGTACTTGCGTTAATAAGCCATGCCGGATTTGCCAAAGAGGTGAAAATTGGTATGGCAATCGATGACTTGCGTTTGGAACGCTGGCAGAAAGATCGCGATCTCTTTGTTGCCAAGGCGCAAGCTCAGGGGGCGACGGTGTTCGTTCAGTCTTCGAACGGCAATGAGGAAACCCAGATTTCTCAAATAGAAAACATGATAAATCGCGGCGTCGATGTCCTGGTTATTATTCCTTATAACGGCCAGGTGCTTAGCAATGTGATTGCAGAAGCAAAACGCGAAGGTATCAAGGTCTTAGCCTATGACCGCATGATCAATAACGCGGATGTGGATTTTTATATCTCGTTCGATAATGAAAAGGTGGGAGAGCTACAAGCGAAATATTTGATTGATAAAGTGCCACAAGGTAATTATTTCCTGATGGGCGGTTCGCCGGTGGACAATAATGCAAAACTGTTCCGTAAGGGCCAGATGAACGTATTAAAACCCTTGATTGACTCTGGAAAAATAAAAGTCGTTGGCGATCAATGGGTCGATGCGTGGTTGCCAGAAAATGCCTTGAAAATTATGGAGAATGCACTAACGGCAAACAATAACAATATTCAGGCTGTCGTCGCCTCCAATGATGCCACAGCGGGCGGTGCGATTCAGGCTTTGGCCGCGCAAGGCTTGGCGGGCAAGGTGGCGATTTCCGGGCAGGACGTGGATTTGGCGGCGATAAAACGCATTATCGCTGGCACGCAAACCATGACGGTGTACAAACCGATCACCAAGCTGGCAACGGAAGCTGCTGATATTGCCGTTGCGTTAGGGGCGGGAAAAGCCCCCAAATCCAACGCCTCGCTGGAGAATGGATTAAAAGCGGTGCCATCGTATCTGTTAGCGCCGGTGCCCGTTGATAAATCCAACATTGAAACCACCGTGATTGCCGATGGCTTCCATAAAGCCGCCGATCTGAAGTGACTCACTGGCCCCGAGTGTCCTCTGACACCGGGGCTTAGTTTGGCTGCGTTACCGGGTGTGCGGCGGGTGAACGATGGAGGCGAGAATGCCGTTCTTGTTGGAAATGAAAAACATCACAAAGGTATTTGGCAGCGTAAAGGCGGTGGATAACGTCAGCCTGGCGCTGAAAGCCGGACAAGTATTATCGCTGTGCGGTGAGAATGGTTCGGGTAAATCGACGCTGATGAAAGTGCTTTGCGCCATTTATCCTTTCGGCAGCTATGGCGGGGATATCCTCTTCGCTGGCGATCCGCTGCACGCCAGCCATATTCGTGATACTGAGCAGAAGGGTATCGCCATCATTCATCAGGAACTGGCGCTGGTCAAAGAGATGAGCGTATTGGAGAACATCTTCCTGGGTAATGAGTGGACGGCACGCGGCATATTGGACAGTGATTCGATGTATTTGCTCTGCCAGACCATGCTGGCGCGCGTCAAGCTTGAAGTCGATCCTCATACCCGAGTTGGTGAACTGGGTCTGGGCCAACAGCAACTGGTGGAGATTGCCAAGGCACTTAACAAGCAGGTGCGGCTGTTGGTATTGGACGAACCGACTGCCTCACTGACTGAGAGGGAAACCGCGATTTTGCTGGATATCATTCGTGATTTGCGCAATCACGGTATCGCCTGTATCTACATTTCCCACAAGCTCAATGAAGTCAAAGCCATTTCGGACGTCATCTGTGTGATTCGCGATGGCAAGCATATCGGTACTCATCCTGCCGACTCGCTTAGTGAAGAGCAGATCATCGCCATGATGGTGGGGCGGGAGCTAACCGAGCTTTACCCTTCTGAAGCGCATGACATTGGCGAGGAGATCCTGCGCGTCGAACACCTGACGGCGTGGCATCCGGTTAACCGCCATATTCGTCGCGTCAATGATGTTTCCTTCGCGCTGCGTCGGGGGGAAATTCTGGGCGTCGCGGGGCTGGTTGGCTCCGGCCGGACCGAAACGGTGCAATGTCTGTTTGGCGCTTACCGTGGACACTGGCAGGGCAATATTATGCTCAAAGGACAGCCTGTAGCGATTAACGATTGCCAGCAGGCGATGGCGCTGGGTATCGCGATGGTGCCGGAAGACCGCAAAAAGGATGGCATTGTTCCGGTGATGAGCGTGGCGCAAAACATTACGCTGGCGGCACTCGATCGCTTTTCCGGGCTGTTTTCTTCGCTGGATGACGCGCGCGAACAGGATGTGATTCGCCAGTCGATTGCCCATCTTAAAGTGAAAACGGCCAGTCAGGATTTAGCCATTGCCCGCCTGAGCGGCGGGAACCAGCAAAAATCGGTGTTGGCAAAATGCCTGTTGTTAAACCCCGATATTTTGATCCTCGATGAGCCTACGCGCGGTATCGATATCGGTGCAAAGCATGAAATATATAAACTTATTAATCAGTTAGCCAAAGAAGGGATGGCGATCATCGTCATTTCATCCGAGCTGCCGGAGGTGCTGGGACTGAGCGATCGTGTCCTGGTGATGCATGAAGGGCGTGTAAAAGCGGATTTGGTTAATCACGATTTGACACAAGAGCAGGTTATGGAAGCCGCGCTGAGGAGTGAACAACATGTTGAAAACGCCATCGTCTAATGCCTCTGCCGATACCCTGGCACCCAAACAACTGGCACCCGCGGGCGAGGCCGTGCGCGGGTTCAGTCAGGTAAATCTTCAGGTGTTTGTCATGATTGCCGCCATTATCGCGATTATGCTGTTTTTCACCGTGATGACCGATGGCTCCTATCTCAGCGCGCGTAATGTGTCTAACCTGCTGCGCCAGACGGCCATCACCGGCATTTTGGCGGTGGGGATAGTGTTTGTCATCGTCTCTGCCGAAATTGATCTCTCGGTAGGCTCCATGATGGGGTTACTGGGCGGATTGGCCGCCATCTTTGACGTGTGGTTAGGGTGGCCGCTGCCGTTGACAATCGTGGTGACGCTGCTTCTGGGGCTGTTATTGGGTGCCTGGAACGGCTGGTGGGTAGCGTACCGTAAAGTGCCCTCATTTATTGTTACCTTGGCGGGAATGCTGGCTTTTCGCGGTATTCTCATCGGCATTACTAACGGTACCACCGTCTCTCCGACCAGTAGCGCCATGGCACAGATCGGCCAAAGCTATCTGCCTGCGGGTGTCGGATTTACGCTTGGGGTGGCGGGGTTACTGACATTTATTGCCTGGCAATGGCGTCGGCGGCAAAAACGGGCCAGTCTGGGGCTCAGCGTAACACGTCCGGTCAGTGACATTGGGCGGCAGGCCGTTATGGCGGTGTTGGTGCTGGGCGCGATTTACCTGCTGAATGACTATCGTGGTGTGCCTACGCCGGTGCTGATTTTGACGCTGCTGATGCTGGGCGGGATTTTTATGGCAACGCGCACGGCGTTTGGGCGTCGCATTTATGCCATTGGTGGCAATATCGAGGCGGCCCGCTTGTCGGGTATCAATGTTGCGCGCAGCAAGCTGGCGGTTTTTGCCATTAACGGGCTGATGGTGGCGGTTGCAGGGTTGATTTTAAGTTCGCGTTTGGGGGCAGGTTCACCTTCTGCGGGCAACATTGCCGAGTTGGATGCCATCGCCGCGTGCGTAATCGGTGGCACCAGTTTGGCCGGTGGTGTTGGCAGCGTAGCCGGGGCGGTCATGGGGGCGTTTATCATGGCCTCGTTAGATAATGGAATGAGCATGTTGGATGTTCCGACTTTTTGGCAGTACATCGTCAAAGGCGGCATTTTGCTGTTGGCGGTGTGGATGGATACGGCCACCAAGCGCAAAGGCTGACCGTCTCTGATGACATGATGTCAGCGGGTTTCAGGAAACAGGCTGCGGCTCGCATTAATAAGCAAAATATTTTTGCTCACCGTGGGGGTGTGCTATTGAGAAGGGCATCTCCACGGCTGGAGCAGTGAATATGTTTGAAAAACGCTATCGTATTACTCTGTTGTTTAATGCCAATAAAGTCTACGACCGACAAGTGGTGGAGGGCGTGGGCGAGTACTTGCAGGCCTCTCAATGCGGTTGGGATATTTTTATTGAGGAGGATTTCCGCTGCCGTATTGATAATGTGAAAGACTGGCTGGGCGATGGCGTGATTGCTGATTTTGACGATCGGGAAATTGTTCAGTCGTTGCAGAATGTGGGCGTGCCATTGGTGGGCGTTGGTGGCTCTTATCACGATCCTGATGACTATCCTCCTGTGCATTACATCGCGACCGATAATCATGCCCTGGTGCAATGTGCGTTTATGCATCTGAAAGAGAAAGGGCTTAATCGCTTTGCCTTTTATGGATTACCGCCTTCGGGTGGCAAAGGGTGGGCGCAGGAGCGCGAGTACGCTTTTCGTCAACTGGTCGCATCGGAGCAATATCAGGGCGTGGTGTACCAGGGGATGGAAACCGAGCCGGACAACTGGCAATACGCACAAAATCGCCTGGCAGACTGGGTGCAAGCCTTACCGCCACAAACCGGCATTATCGCCGTTACGGATGCTCGAGCCCGCCATTTGTTGCAGGTGTGCGAATATTTGAACATCGCGGTGCCGGAAAAACTCTGTGTCATCGGTATCGATAATGAAGAGCTGACGCGTTATCTGTCTCGGGTGGCGCTCTCATCTGTTGCGCAGGGTACACGGAAGATGGGCTATCGCGCCGCCAAATTGCTGCATCAGTTGTTACACCATCCGGTAGCACTACCGCTTCAGCGCATTTTGGTTCCTCCCGTGCGGGTGATAGGACGCAGTTCCACCGATTACCGTTCGGTGCACGACCCGGCAGTGATTCAGGCCATGCACTATATTCGCTGCTATGCCTGTAAAGGTATTAAAGTCGAGCAGGTGCTGGATGCCGTCGGCATGTCGCGCTCCAATCTGGAAAAGCGCTTTAAAGATGAAATGGGGCAGACCATTCACGGTGTCATTCACGCAGAAAAACTGGAGCGCGCTCGCAATCTACTGGTGTCAACGTTACTGTCGATCAACGAGATCTCGGTGATGTGCGGTTACCCGTCACTGCCCTATTTTTATGCGGTGTTCAGGAAAGAGTATGATTTGACGCCGAAAGAGTATCGCGATCGCTTCGGTGAAGAGATGAATCGGTGAAATGCCCGGCCTCGTTCAGGATAGCCGGGCTAGCGGTTTTTTAGGCCGGTACACGCCAGTGATCGTAATAGATATGCTCGATCTGGAAGTTAGTGTCTTCAACATCTCCGGTCAAACGGCAGGCAATGGTGCCCGCGAAGTCGAAGGCAACACCCAACCCTTTGCCGCTGATCAGGTTGCCATCTTCTACCACGCTCTGATCGACATAGACGCCGTCCGTGACATCCTTCCAAAGATCCCCTGAACAGACATAGCGTCGGCCTTTTAGCAGTTTGTTGCCGCCCAGCACGCGCGCTGCCGCAGAACAGATCGGGCAGATCAGTTTCCCTGCGTCGTCATGACGGCGAATAAACTCGGTGACCAGCGCTGAGGAATCCCCAGAAAAAATGGTAGAGTCCACGGACGTGGTGTAAATTCGGCAGGAGATGGTG
>SMLE01000376.1_pt1 | contig 13866 bp, 12 predicted proteins | sample 2451431 | NCBI scaffold set ML178787.1 | reverse complement strand
CCGGAAAGCGGGTTCCGAATTTACACCACCTTGACGGACTCTACCGTCACCACCGTGTTAGTGGCGATTGTCGCTATCTATCCGTTGCCAGCGATGGTGCTGGTGCCACTGCTGGCGGCAGCGGGATTCCTCTCCGGCATGATTGCACCCTCTCGGGATATGCTGGTGCGGGCTGCATCACCGAAAGGCGCGGAAGGACGGGTATTTGGTATTGTGTCCACCGGGTTCAATATCGGCGGGGCTGCCGGTCCGGTGCTGTTCGGCTGGTTGTTGGATAATGGTCATCCTCATGCCATTTTCTGGTCTGCGGTCATTTTCATGCTGATCACCGCCGCTATCACACTGGCGCAGGAAATGCGTGCCAGTAAACGTCGCGCCGCCGCCGCGGTTTAACCATTATAAAAAACCGCCGCGTGGCTCAGGCTACGCGGCGGTTTTTGTGTCACGATAGCTAAACCTCAATAAACTCGGCCTCAAGCACCTGGAGCCGTGCCAGACGATGACGATAGCACTAAAATGTGGCCTCAATGGCATCGGCGGACCTAAACGCGTCTCGATAGATTGACTCAACAAGGACGCGTTAGCCAAAAAGAATAAGGGGGGCATTAGCCCCCCTTATTCTTGAGTCTACTGCCTGTCAGCCAGTATTTCACATTGCATGAAAACCGGCAGCCAATCCATCAGATATCAATGTTGGCAGCTTTCAACGCGTTCTCTTCGATAAAGGCGCGGCGCGGCTCAACCGCATCGCCCATCAGCGTAGTGAACAGCTCATCCGCTGCCATGGCGTCTTTAACGGTCACGCGCAGCATGCGGCGGCTGTCCGGATCCATGGTGGTTTCCCACAGCTGTTCCGGGTTCATTTCGCCCAGACCTTTGTAACGCTGAATGTTCAAACCACGGCGTGACTCTTTCACCAGCCACTCCAGCGCTTGTTCGAAGCTGTTAATCGGCTGTTTACGCTCACCGCGCTCGATGTATGCCCCCTCTTCGAACAGGCCACGCAGCTTTTCACCCAGCAGTACGATTTTGCGGTATTCGCTGCCGCGTACGAAGTTGGCATCCAGCACATAATCGGTATCTACCCCGTGCGTACGCACGCGCAGCACTGGTTCGGCAAGCACTGAGTTATCGCTCAACGCACCGCTGTAGCTGCTGCCGTGCACATCATCTTCATTGAGGGTTTTCACCAACGCCGCCAACCAGCTTTCTACTTTGGCACGGTCTTGAAGATCGTTTTCTGTCAGCGTGTCTTGGTAAATCAAGGCATTCAACAACGCACGTGGATAACGACGTTCCATACGATCGATCAACCGCTGTACGCTGTGGTGATCTTTCACCAGCAGTTCCACCTGCTCGCTCTGCAACGCAGGTGCCTGAGCATTGATGTGCAGCGCCGATCCATCCAGTGCCAGAGCAATCTGGTACTGGTCCATCGCTTCATCATCTTTAATGTACTGTTCCTGCTTGCCTTTCTTCACTTTGTACAGCGGCGGCTGGGCAATAAAGACGTGACCACGTTCAATGATTTCCGGCATCTGACGATAGAAGAAGGTCAACAGCAGCGTACGAATGTGCGCACCATCGACGTCGGCATCGGTCATGATGATGATGTTGTGGTAACGCAGCTTGTCCGGATTGTATTCATCGCGGCCAATGCCACAGCCTAATGCAGCGATCAGCGTGCCCACTTCCTGAGAAGAAAGCATCTTGTCAAAGCGCGCTTTCTCCACGTTCAGGATTTTACCTTTAAGCGGCAGAATGGCCTGATTCTTACGGTTACGCCCCTGCTTGGCAGAGCCGCCCGCCGAGTCCCCTTCCACCAGGTAGAGTTCAGACAGCGCCGGGTCGCGTTCCTGACAATCCGCCAGCTTGCCCGGCAAGCCAGCCAGATCGAGCGCCCCTTTACGACGCGTCATTTCACGTGCTTTGCGGGCCGCTTCGCGCGCGCGCGCTGCATCAATAATTTTGCCGACCACGATTTTGGCGTCACCCGGGTTTTCCATCAGGTAATCGACCAGACGTTCGTTCATCAGCGATTCCACCGCGGTTTTCACCTCGGAAGAGACCAGCTTGTCTTTGGTCTGTGAGGAGAATTTCGGGTCTGGCACTTTCACCGATACGACGGCAATCAAGCCCTCACGCGCATCGTCGCCGGTAGCGCTGACTTTGGCCTTTTTGCTGTAGCCTTCTTTTTCCATGTAGCTGTTCAGGGTGCGCGTCATCGCGCCACGGAAACCGGCCAGGTGTGTACCACCATCGCGCTGCGGAATGTTGTTGGTAAAGCAGTAGATATTTTCCTGGAACCCGTCGTTCCACTGCATGGCGATTTCGACACCGATATCGTCTTTTTCCGCGCTGAAATAGAACACCTGCGGATGAATCGGCGTCTTGTTGCGGTTCAGGTAGTCAACAAACGCTTTGATGCCGCCTTCATAGTGGAAGTGGTCGGCCTTACCCTGCTCACGCTCGTCGCTGAGACGGATAGAAACACCAGAGTTCAGGAACGACAGTTCACGCAGGCGCTTAGCGAGAATTTCGTATTCGAAATCGGTCACGTTGCTGAAGGTTTCCATGCTCGGCCAGAAACGCACGGTGGTACCGGTACGTTCAGCGTCACCGACCACCGCCAGCGGTGCCTGCGGCTCGCCGTGACGATAAATTTGGTGGTGAGTTTTGCCATCGCGGTAAATGGTCAGTTCCAGCTTTTCAGACAAGGCGTTGACCACGGAAACCCCAACACCGTGCAGACCGCCGGACACTTTATAGGAGTTGTCGTCAAACTTACCACCGGCATGCAGCACGGTCATGATCACTTCGGCCGCAGAGACACCCTCTTCTTCATGAATACCGGTAGGAATGCCACGGCCATCATCCTGCACCGAAACCGAGTTATCTTTATGAATGGTAATAACAATGTCTTTGCAGAAGCCTGCGAGCGCTTCGTCGATAGCGTTGTCCACAACCTCGAATACCATGTGATGCAGGCCTGTGCCGTCATCCGTATCACCGATGTACATACCCGGGCGTTTACGTACCGCATCCAGCCCTTTCAATACTTTGATACTTGAGGAGTCATAAGAATTCGACATCAACGTTTCTCGCTCATTTTAGTCCTGTAATTGAACCGTTATTTTACCCTGTTCCACGCGGAACATCTTGCCCTTTTCACCGATCATGTCATCTATCTGCTCAGCGCTGATGGCGCTAACAAATACCTGAGCCTCGGTCGCTTTTAACCGTTCAGCCAACAAACGGCGGCGGGTACTGTCCAGTTCGGAAGCAAAATCATCTATCAGATAAATACACTTGGCACCGCTATGGCGAGTGAGAAACTCTCCCTGCGCCAATCGTAACGCACACATCAATAACTTCAACTGTCCACGCGACAGCATGTCTTCCACCGCAACGCCGCCCGCCCGGATACGAAAATCCGCTTTGTGCGGCCCCAACGCGGTGTAGCCCAACTGCCGGTCGCGCTCAAACTGCCGTTCCAGCAGTTCGGCATAATCGCTCTCTTTGTCCCAGCCGCGCTGGAAAGAGAAGCTCAGTGAAAACTCCGGCAAAAACTGCTCGCAGGTCGCGGTAATGTCCGCAGTGATCGCAGTGGTGTAATCCGCCCGCCAGGCGCTGATGCGCTCTGCCAGCGGAATAAGTTCCTGATCCCAGGCGCGCAGTTGACGATACAGCCCCACCTGACGCAGCGCGGCATTACGCTGGCGCAATAACCGTTTCAGGTTGCTCCATGCCGCGAAAAAACCGGGCTCATGGTGAAAACAGCCCCAATCGAGAAAAGCACGACGGTATTTTGGCCCACCGTTGAGCAACGTGAAGCCCTCCGGCGTGATGAGCTGAATCGGCAGCAACTGCGCCAGATCCGCCACCTTGTGACCATCGCTGCCATCAATACGCACGGTACTGTCGCCCAGCCGGTTTTTACTCAGACCTATCGAGCGTTCGCGCTCCATGCCATCCAACCGACCGTGCAAAATAAACTCGGACTGTTCATGCCGAATCACGCGTGCTGCCTGGATGGATCGAAACGCACGACCGTGCCCCAACGTGTAGATGGCCTCCAGAACGCTGGTTTTTCCGCTGCCATTCTCCCCTACCAGAAAATTGAATCCAGGGATGAGCGCCAAATCGGCAGAGGCGATATTACGGAAATCTTTAATCAGAAGGCGGGTCAGAGCCATGGACAACCAGATCCTGTACGCGACAACCGGCACAAATGCCGACGGCAAGCGTCGGCATTCACGCCCAAAAGGGGGCAGACCAAGCGCGTCCCGCTACAGACGCATCGGCATGACAACGTATGCCGCCGCCTTGCTGGCACCGTCTTCAATCTGCACACTAGAGACAGAATCGGTTAGCAGCAAACGGACATCTTCACACTTCAGCGCATTCAACACATCCAGCACGTAGCTGACGTTAAAGCCAATTTCCATTTCCGTGCCGTTGTACTGCACGTCCAGAATCTCTTCCGCTTCTTCCTGTTCCGGGTTATTCGCGGTAATTTTCAGTTGATTCTCAATCAGGTGCAGACGCACACCGCGAAACTTCTCGTTAGACAGGATCGCCGCACGTGCAAATGCCTGTTTCAGCAAATCGCAGCTCGCTTCCAGCGCCTTGTCCGGGTTTTTCGGCAATACGCGGCGGTAGTCAGGAAAACGCCCGTCGACCAGTTTGGACGTAAAGATGAAATCTCCGACGTGGGCGCGAATGTTGTTGGTACCGATCTGTAGCTGCAATGGCGTATCGCCGCCGTCCAGCAGGCGCAGTAGCTCAATCACCCCTTTACGCGGCACGATCACCGAGTGGGACGGCAGCGACTGACCAATCGGCATGGCGCATACCGCTAGACGGTGACCGTCGGTCGCCACAGTGCGCAACTCTTCTCCTTCGGTTTCAAACAACATACCGTTAAGGTAATAACGCACGTCCTGGTGTGCCATGGAGAACTGCGTGGCTTCAATCAGGCGTTTCAGCGTCGCCTGCGGCAACGAGAATGCCACTTCGCTCTGCCAGTCATCCAGGTTCGGGAAATCAGACGCCGGGAGCGTAGAAAGCGAGAAACGGCTACGGCCGGAACGCACTAGCATCCTGTCGCCTTCCAGCGTGATGGTAATTTCCGCGCCGTCGGGCAAGCCGCGGCAAATATCAAACAGTTTACGCGCCGGCACCGTGGTCGCGCCGGATTCATGGGCCTGAGACAGAGGGATCTTCGCCACCATATCCATTTCCAGATCGGTGCCGGTCAGCGACAGTGCGCCGTCCGTCACTTGTAACAGCAGATTACCCAGAATAGGCAATGTGGGACGACCACCTAACGGGCCACTCACCTGTTGTAACGGTTTTAGCAGATGCTCGCGTTCAATAATGAATTTCATAATATTATGAAGATAATGTTCTGATTAAATTAGAGAAATCTTCCTTGATGTCGTGGCTTTCCTCACGCAGCTGCTCAATCTTGCGGCACGCATGCAGCACGGTGGTATGATCACGACCGCCAAACGCATCACCAATTTCCGGTAAGCTGTGGTTTGTCAGCTCTTTCGCCAGCGCCATCGCCATCTGGCGCGGACGTGCCACCGATCGGGATCGCCGTTTAGACAGCAGATCGGCGACTTTGATTTTATAGTACTCTGCGACCGTCTTTTGAATATTGTCGATGGTCACCAACTTTTCCTGCAACGCCAACAGATCGCGCAGCGCTTCACGCACGAAATCAATGGTAATGGCGCGGCCGGTAAAATTGGCGTTAGCGATCACGCGGTTCAGTGCGCCTTCCAGCTCACGCACGTTAGAGCGCAATCGCTTGGCAATAAAAAAGGCCACTTCACCCGGCAGACGGATATCATTTTCATCCGCTTTTTTCATCAGGATCGCCACGCGCGTTTCCAGCTCCGGCGGTTCGATCGCGACCGTTAATCCCCAGCCAAAGCGCGATTTCAGACGATCTTCTACCCCATTCATCTCTTTCGGATAACGATCGGACGTCAGGATGATTTGCTGATTGCCTTCCAGCAGCGCATTGAAGGTGTGGAAAAACTCCTCCTGAGAGCGCTCTTTGTTGGCAAAAAACTGAATATCATCGATCAACAGGGCATCGACTGAACGGTAATAACGCTTAAATTCTTCAATCGCATTGTTCTGTAAGGCTTTGACCATATCCTGTACAAAGCGTTCAGAATGCATATAGACAACTTTGGCATTTGGCTTGCGCGCAATAATGCCATTACCTACCGCGTGCAGCAGGTGGGTTTTCCCCAAACCGGTGCCGCCGTAGAGAAACAGGGGGTTATAGGCCCCGCCGGGGTTGTCAGCGACCTGACGCGCCGCCGCGCGCGCCAATTGGTTAGACTTACCTTCAACGAAGTTGTCGAACGAATGCTTCGGATTGACGTTGGAACGGTAAGTGTGCTCCGTTTGCGTCGCCGGTGTGTCCCAACTGGGACGCACGGGTGCCTGCCTGACCGGCTGCACCGCCGCCTGAGGGCTGGCTGGCTGGCTGACAGCCACCGCGGCCAACGGCTTGCTTCCGACTTCAAAACGCAGCAAAGGCGCATCCATACCGCAGAAATCGTTCAGCAGGCCATTGATGTTATTGAGGTACTTGTCTCTTACCCAATCCAGCACAAAACGATTTGGCGCATAGAGCGCCAGCGTGTTGTCGTTCAGTTCCGCCTGTAACGGACGTATCCACATGCTGAATTCTGTGGCAGGTAACTCATCCTGCAAACGGGCAAGACACTGCTGCCAAAGCGAAAGTGACACGGCGGACTCCACTCGAACAAGATTAAAATAGAAAAGAATCAGATACGTTATTTAGTGTAATTCATGATTATGACCCGGAAGCTGCAATGGCAGTCTCCTGGGTGCACCGCGCATCTGATGATGTCCATGCGGTTGCCGAGACGATCCCGAAGAAGGATCGTTCACGGGACGGCGGATCATAACCTAATCCTCGGCAGAGATCTTCCCTTTCTGCACAGTTTCGATCCTTTTTATCCACAGGCTATTCTTATCACTCGTGGCCGCCACGTGCCGCACAACGATGACACAGGCTTGCATCATGCAGACGCTTAGCATAACTGAATAGGCATTCACGCTGGAATGACAGCGATCATGATCCCGCATCAAGGATCGTGTCAGGATCCTTGCGATTTAATGCAGAGTACGTATAATCCTCAGCCCGACGCGTTGATGCTCTTCTGTGCTATTTCAGGCAGAAAATTCCCCAAATTTATTGCGGAAAGGGCTCCATAGGCGTGTGATGCCAATTGACTCGGGACTGTACAATTATTACAATCCCGCCTCTTTATCTTTGATGTATGCGATTGAGGCGTCGGTCAGTGTTCACGCCGGAGCGCCAAACGCGTTTACTGTGAAGTCAATTATCCAAGTTTAGGTAGAAATCGCCATGAAACGCACTTTCCAACCGTCCGTATTGAAGCGTAACCGTAGCCACGGTTTCCGTGCTCGTATGGCCACTAAAAATGGTCGTCAGGTTCTGGCCCGCCGTCGTGCAAAAGGCCGTACTCGTCTGACTGTTTCTAAGTAATAAAAGCTAACCCTCCTAGTGGTTAAGCTCGCTTTTCCCAGGGAGTTACGTTTGTTAACTCCCAGCCATTTCACTTTCGTCTTCCAGCAGCCGCATCGGGCTGGCACGCCGCAAATCACCATCCTCGGCCGCCTGAATTCGCTGGGGCATCCTCGCATCGGTCTTACTGTCGCTAAAAAGCATGTCAAACGGGCGCATGAACGCAATCGGATTAAACGTCTGACGCGGGAAAGCTTTCGTTTACATCAACATACCCTACCTGCGATGGATTTTGTGGTGATCGCCAAAAAAGGGGTAGCCGACCTGGATAATCGCGCGTTGACGGAAGCATTGGAAAAATTATGGCAACGGCACTGTCGCTTGGCTCGCGCCTCCTGATCGGGCTGATACGCGGTTATCAGCTCGTTATAAGTCCGTTGTTAGGGCCACATTGCCGTTTTCGCCCAACCTGTTCACAATACGGCATTGAGGCCATACGCAGGTTCGGCATGATAAAAAGCAGTTGGTTGACGCTCAAACGCGTATTAAAATGCCACCCTTTGAACCCTGGTGGTGATGATCCCGTACCGCCAAAACCCGACAATAACAGAGAACATTAACGATGGATTCGCAACGCAATCTCCTTCTCATCGCTCTGCTATTCGTAAGCTTTCTGATCTGGCAGACGTGGGAGACGGACAAAAATCCGCCTGCCGCTTCAACGCAAGCCATCCAGCAAGCGACGAACGCAGTCAACGGTGATACCGCCAGCCAGGGCGTGCCTAACAGCGGTCAGGGTAAACTGATCACGGTGAAAACCGACGTACTGTCGCTGACTATCAATACGCGCGGCGGCGATATCGAACAAGCCAATCTGCTGGCGTTCCCTGACAAACTGCACTCTGCTACACAATTCCTGTTGCTGGAAACCACGCCGGAATTTGTGTATCAGGCACAGAGTGGATTGACGGGTAAACACGGTCCGGATAATCCGGCAAACGGCGCACGTCCGCTGTATACTGCCACCCAGGATCACTTTGAATTGGCTGACGGACAGGACGCACTGACCATTCCGTTGACTTACACCAACGCTGACGGCGTCACCTTCACCAAAACCTTCGTACTTAAACGCAATGACTACGCGTTAAACGTTAGCTACAACGTGAACAACACCAGCGCGCAGCCGTTGGAGTTAACGCTGTTTGGTCAGTTGAAACAGTCTATTGACCTGCCGAAGCACCGCGATACCGGCAGCAATAACTTTGCACTTCATACCTATCGTGGTGCCGCGTTCTCCTCCAGCAACGATAAATACAAGAAATACAGCTTCAGCGACATGAAAGAAAACCTGAACGTCACCACCGACGGTGGCTGGGTTGCCATGTTGCAGCAGTATTTTGCTACCGCGTGGATCCCGACTACCGCTGGTGCCAACACCTTCTATACCTCGCAGTTGGGGAACGGTTTGGCCGCCATTGGCTTTAAAGCTACACCGGTAACCGTTGACGCGGGCGCGCAGAAAGACATCAGCGCAGTACTGTGGGTTGGCCCGGAAATTCAGGACAAGATGGCGGCCGTTGCACCGCATCTGGACCTGTCAGTGGATTACGGTTGGTTGTGGTTTATCTCCCAACCGCTGTTCAAACTGCTGAAATTCCTGCACGGCTTTATCGGTAACTGGGGCTTCTCCATCATCGCCATCACCTTTATCGTGCGCGGCATCATGTACCCGCTGACCAAGGCGCAGTACACCTCGATGGCGAAAATGCGTATGCTGCAACCGAAAATGCAAGCCATGCGCGAGCGTATCGGTGATGACAAGCAGCGCATGAGCCAAGAGATGATGGCGCTGTACAAGGCGGAGAAAGTGAACCCGCTGGGCGGCTGCTTCCCGCTGCTGATCCAGATGCCTATCTTCCTGGCGTTGTACTACATGCTGATGAGCTCGGTTGAGCTGCGCCATGCGCCGTTCATCCTGTGGATCACTGACCTGTCTGCGCAAGACCCTTACTACATCCTGCCGATCCTGATGGGGATCACGATGTTCTTCATTCAGAAGATGTCGCCTACCACTGTGACCGACCCGATGCAGCAGAAAATCATGACCTACATGCCGGTTATCTTTACCGTGTTCTTCCTGTGGTTCCCGTCAGGTCTGGTGCTGTACTATATCGTCAGCAACCTGGTCACCATTATCCAGCAGCAGCTGATTTACCGCGGGCTGGAGAAGAAAGGCCTGCACAGCCGCGACAAGAAAGAGAAGAAATAAGCGGACTGCACCAGTCTGAGAATAAGGCGGCGATAGGCCGCCTTATTTTTTTGTTTAATCGCCACAGAGAAACCATCATGAGCCATACCGATACCATCGTAGCCCAAGCCACGCCCCCCGGACGCGGTGGCGTAGGTATTTTGCGCGTGTCCGGCCAGCAGGCTGCCAATGTGGCGCGTGCCGTGCTGGGTAAATTACCCAAACCGCGCCATGCGGATTATGTGCCGTTTCGCGATGCCGACGGCAGCGCGCTGGATCAGGGTATTGCCATCTGGTTTCCTGGCCCTAACTCCTTTACCGGCGAGGACGTGCTGGAGCTGCAAGGGCACGGCGGCCCGGTTATTCTTGATTTACTGATGCAGCGCATTCTGGCGCTGCCCGGCCTGCGCATTGCGCGTCCCGGCGAGTTTTCCGAGCGCGCGTTTCTCAATGACAAGCTCGATCTGGCGCAGGCCGAAGCCATTGCTGATCTGATCGATGCCAGCTCCGAGCAAGCGGCACGCTCTGCGCTCAACTCCTTGCAAGGCGCATTCTCTACCCGCATTCACCGTCTGGTGGAAGCGCTGATTCACCTGCGCATTTACGTCGAAGCCGCTATCGATTTTCCTGATGAAGAGATCGATTTTCTCTCTGACGGCAAAATTGAAGCGGAACTCAACGGCGTGATGGCCGACCTGGCAGATGTTCAGGCCGAAGCGCATCAAGGTAGCCTGCTGCGTGAAGGTATGAAGGTGGTGATTGCGGGTCGCCCCAATGCGGGCAAATCGAGCCTGCTTAACGCACTGGCCGGACGCGAGGCAGCCATTGTGACCGCTATTGCGGGCACCACGCGCGACGTACTGCGCGAGCATATCCATATCGACGGCATGCCGTTGCATATCATCGACACCGCCGGACTGCGCGATGCCAGCGACGAAGTGGAACGCATCGGCATTGAGCGCGCCTGGCAAGAGATTGAGCAGGCCGATCGCGTGCTGTTTATGGTTGACAGCACCACCACCGATGCCACATCACCAGCCGAAATCTGGCCGGAGTTTATGGCGCGCCTGCCCGCCACACTGCCGATTACCGTGGTGCGCAATAAAGCCGACATTACCGGCGAGCCACAAGGCATTGAAGAGGTAAACACTTACTCACTGATTCGCCTGTCCGCCAAAACCGGCGATGGCGTCGATATCCTGCGTAACCATCTGAAACAGAGTATGGGCTTTACCAGCAACACAGAAGGTGGCTTCCTGGCACGCCGCCGCCACCTGCAAGCGCTGGAAACCGCCGCACAGCATCTGGAACAAGGCAAAGAACAGTTAGTGAGCGCTTACGCAGGTGAGCTGCTGGCAGAAGAGCTGCGGCTGGCACAGCAGGCGCTGAGTGAGATCACCGAGGAATTCACTTCCGATGATTTGTTGGGACGGATTTTCTCGAGTTTTTGTATTGGGAAGTGATGTAAAAAACCTCGGGTACCTTCGTGGTGGTTTCTAAGGCCATGTTGACCAATCTAAGCCCCTGTTCGGGAGAATACCTGCCACGGGAACAACGTTCTTTAGTGCTCACAGATCTATCCACTTGCAAAAAGAAGTGGCACCTCCCTCATAAGATACATGCGATTTAACCTTTATAGAGGTTATATTGATAATATCCCCTGTAGGGGTTATATTGATTTTATCCCCTAAAGGGGGTATATCGGTTTTATCCTCTATAAGGGTTAATGCTGTACGCTTGCCAAAGGAAAAAGTATGAGGGTGACATCTCCGTCGGCGTTGGCAAATGTGGTCCGTGACCAACGCAAAAGCCATAAGAAGACTCAGCGAGAAACTGGCAATAGGGTCGGAATAAAGCAAACAACCGTATCTGATTTCGAGAACAAACCGGAATCCACCAAACTTGATACGTTGTTTAAGATTCTCGCTGCGCTAGATCTGGAACTCCAGGTCGTAAAAAGAGATGCTGTTTTGAACGAGGGAAAGATTCAGAAACGGGAGTGGTGAGGAATGATGAAGGGCAAATAGAAGCACTGTTGGAGGGCTATCAAATGGCCCCCTTGGGGATGGTTGATGATGTCGACTTCCGTATCTCCTTGGCTGGAGCACAAGAAAAGACAGCGTTGCTTTGGCATCAAGGACAGTGGCAACGGCCGTCAGGTAGTACGCCAACAAGCCATATCTTCAAGCTCCCCATCGGCAGGATAGTGCAGAACAACATCGATCTGAGTGAGAGCTGTGAGAATTAGTGGTTGTGTCTGCGTATCGCAAACGCGTTTGGGTTCGAGACCCCCACAGCAGAACTTGCCGTATTCGGTCAAAAGAAAGTGCTCATCGTTGAACGTTTTGACCGGCGATGGGCGAGTGGCGGCGGCTGGTTAATGCGGCTGCCTCAGGAGGATTTCTGTCAAGCCCTTGGTATTCGGCCTGCATTGAAATATGAATCAGATAGCGGTCCCGGTATTGCTGATGCAATGAGATTGCTATTGGGCTCACGTTTGGCAACCCACGACCGCGAGATGTTCTTCAAATCGCAAATCCTGTTCTGGATGCTGGCAGCAATAGACGGTCACGGCAAGAATTTCAGCCTCTTTATTGAGGCCGGTTCATCCTATCGAATGACCCCACTCTACGATGTGATGTCTGCTTACCCGTTGTTTGAACGTGGCAGCATCCAAGAAAAGAAAGCGAAGATGGCAATGGCATTGCAAGGAAAGCATCGTCAGTATCATTTCGCGATGATTCAGCCCCGCCATTTCATCAGTACCGCAGGGCATGTCGGGTTCTCTAAAGAAGTCGCTGCCAATCTGATGCAGGATATGGCGAATCAGGCAGGGGATGTTATCACCCAGGTGTCAGCACAGTTGCCACCCGATTTTCCTGAGCATATCTGTTCCGCAATTTTCAGCGGACTCGCTCGTAGGGCTGATAAGATCCGAAGAATGGAATCATGACTTTGCTCCATGACCATGAAAAAAACGCATAACAAAGTTTTTACAATGATTTTAAGTGTAGACAGGCAAAGTCAGCAAATTGGATGGTGACAAGCCACCCGACAACAACCGAGAACCTAAATGCTAAAAGTGATTGCTGAAGATTTTATCAAGCCAGAAGCGATTGAAACCGTACTCCCACTATATCGTGAGCTGGTTGAGGCCACCAAGAAAGAGCCGCTGTGCATTGCCTACGATTTGTATGTTGATGAGAAAGAGAGAGGACATTTTATTTTCATCGAGGAGTGGCCAGACCGTTTGGCACTCGATGCACATTGTGCCAGTGAACACTTCCAACGCCTTGTACCGATGATTGATCAGTACAAGCGAAAAGACGCAACCTATATACTGATGGCGAGAGTTAATGAAACATACAGTACGTGATTATTTCAAGAGTGGAATAAGAAAAGATTTACTATAATATGAGAAACTGGCGTGCGTCGATATTGCCCACACGCTGATTCACTGGTCGTGCCTGGTTAATATTAACACGCGCCCGATTTTAGGGATAAAATCGTAATTAGAAAGGCATTTGACATAATGCCATCGCAAATCGTTGTATAATTCCGTCTCACTATAAAAAGCTATAGAGATTCACATGCTCCCTTCAATATCATTGAGTTACAATACAATATCAGGCCAATCAGTAAATGATAAAATAGAAACCATTGATATTAACGAAATATTAAAACAAATAGAAAAGATTAAACAGAGTATTGGTAACAATAATTTTTTAAGGAGGATTTATCACAGACTGATACAAAACTCATGCCATTTTTGGTTGATATGGCTAACAAAAAAAAGAGGGACTCAATTTATCATATGTAAACACGCCAGATGAATTTCTAGAAAAAATAAAAAGTAAAAAGTAAAAAAGAACACAATGATAGGTATATTATAAAAATTAGCCCTCAGGCCACTCACTGTGCGGTTGTTAATGCAATGTCTGTCAATGGAAAACCGTCTATATTACTCTTTGAATCTGCAAGACCATACAGCAACTCATCTGGAATACTTGCATTTAACATCCGATTAGCGGCTTTGTTGAATAAATCGAACTTTCGGCGTGAAACAGGATCAGAT
>SMLE01000256.1_pt1 | contig 13930 bp, 15 predicted proteins | sample 2451431 | NCBI scaffold set ML178787.1 | reverse complement strand
TCACCATCTCCTGCCGAATTTACACCACGTCCGTGGACTCTACCCCAATGAAATTGATAAAATTCAAAAGGGGAGTTGTACCGGTGCCAGTCAGATATTCATGGTCTTTGATCCTGCCCAACTCGGTGGCAGCGAATTCAGTGACCGTTTGGCTTATAGTATTGCTGACTATGTGAAGACATCCCAACCCGCTGAAGGTAAGAGTGCGGTCTATTTCCCTGGTGAAATGGAAGTAAAAATGCGCCAGCAGCAACGCGACCAGGGGATTGTTGTTGATGACGGTGTCTGGGCTGAGATTGTCGCGTTAGCGAAATAGAGGGGGAATCGATGATAGTTGGCAATATTGCTCAATTAGCGGCGTCCCGCGTCGAGTTACCGGCAGCGATCTATCAGGTGTTAGAGACGCTGAAGGGGATCGATTTTGCTCAGCACCCTGACGGTGAAATGCATCAGCACGACGTGGTGTACAAAACGTTTCAGGCAACGACGGCACCGAGTCAGGCGCGTGTTGCAGAAACGCATCGTGACAACATTGATGTGCAATTCGTTATTTCTGGGCAAGAGCGGTTGGAATACCGCCCTGTGCTACAGTCGCTACACGACGATCCGCATCCTGAACAAGACAACTACTTCTATCGCACTAAGGTGGGAACAGAAAAGGATATCGTGTTAACGCCGGGTGATTTTGTCATTTTATTCCCGTGGGATATTCATGCTCCACTTTGCCTGGTAGAACATGAAGCCCCCGTGCGTAAAGTGGTGGCTAAGGTTCCTGTGCGTCTATTGCATCCAGCTTCATAATCCCGGGTTAAACCCTCTTCGAACTGTAATCCGGCGGCCTACATTGCTCTGATATTCAGAGTGGTATGCCGCCGTTATCTGTTATGGCTTGCTGGGAAAAATGGAAAGGAAAAGAAGGTAGGTAAGACAAAGAATTAGCATGTATTATGAAGGGTAATACTTTCGAATAGTTAAAAGCGATGTATGGAAACTTCCTTTCAGATCAACAGCAATGAGCCGGTCAATCAGCAAATCTATCGTATCCTGCGTAAGGATATCGTGGAGTGCGCGATTCCGCCGGGTAAGTTACTGTCAGAAAAAGAGATATCAACCCGTTTTTCCGTTTCGCGCCAGCCGGTACGTGAAGCGTTTATCAAACTGGCTGAAGCGGGGCTGGTGCAGGTACTGCCGCAGCGCGGTACTTTCGTCATGAAAATTTCCGAACAACGGGTGGCTGACGCACGTTTTATTCGCCAGGCGTTAGAGTGCGCTATTGCACGCCGCGCCGCAGAGTTCGTGACCGATGAGCAATTACTGGTGTTGGAGCACAATCTGCACCGCCAGGAATTGGCGGCACAGAATGAGCAGATTCGCGAATTTCTCAGTCTGGATGACGATTTTCACCAACTGCTGACGCAGGTGGCAAGGTGTCCACTGGCATGGGAAACCATCGAATCCATCAAAGCGACCATGGACCGGGTACGCTTTCTCAGTCTGAGTCAGGTTTCCCCACCGCTGAATCTGATCAAGCAGCACTACCTGATTTTTAACAGCCTGAAAGCACAAGATCCTGATGCGGCAGAAGCGGCAATCCGCGAGCATCTGCAAGAGATGATTTATTCGATCACGCCGATAGCCGAGCAAAATCGCGATTGGTTCGATCACCCATAACGGGGTGGATGATGGGATAATTGATGCATCGGGCGTGCTAACACGCCCGAAGGGAGACGAAAGCCGTGTTACGCGCGGCCCAAACGCATCAGCTCATCAGGGGAGAAGTATTCGCTGACCCCGTTGAGTTGCACGCATTTGGCTTTACGAACGTCTTCTCGTTTCAGCTTATCAGCATGAATGGCGGCAATGGTACCCACCAGACGAGAACCGTTTTGCATTACACGACAGCCCGTTTCAAGCGGGTTTCTGTATCTGTCATACGCTGTGTACATAATAAGCTCCTTCGTTGACCACAAAAAACCGCTATCGATCCTACTGCCGAACGGTGGCCGTCGCCAAGGTAAAGGGGCGTTTTATGAATAATCCGTATATAAATCCTGATGTTATTTACGCCAGGCGATAACGACGGCGCTATCAGGGTTTGGTAGGAATTTGTCGGAAGCGCCAGGCGATATGCAGCGTATTCATTAACACCAGCAGTGCCGTGATGATGAACACCCAGCGAAATCCCATCATGGCGGACACGCCGGAGCCGAGTAACGGACCTGCCACGTTGCCCAGATACATAAAGGACTGGTTATAGCCAAAAATCCGCCCGGTAACCTGCTGGCTGCTGTATTTCAGCAGTAACGCCTGTGTGGCTGGCATCAGTGCGCCATCGGCAAAGCCCAACAAGAAACGCAGTATCCCCAACTGTAGCGAATCACTGATGGTGGACATCAAACAGAAGAGCAGCACGCAGGTTCCCAGTGCGGCGATCAGGACACGATGTGCGCCGATTTTGTCGCCCAGACGGCCCAATCGGGGCGCTGACAGCAGCGCTGAAACGCCGGGGACGGCAGCGATCACGCCACTGAGAAAGGCGAGATTATTGGTGTCTGGCGTGAGTTCGCGAATAAACAGCGTCAGTATTGGGCTGATGGAGCCGTTAGCGAGCTGAATCATCATGGTGGTGACAAACAGGCTGACGATCAGCACCGGGTAGGGCAGGGAAGAGAACACCGCTTTGCCACTGAGACGATTCGCTTTAGCCACCTTGATCACCCCTTCTTTGATAGTGAACAAGGTGATTAAAAAGCATGTGAACAGTAAGGTGGCAGTGATAAAGAACACGACGCGCAGCCCGACATGGTCAGCGAGAAAGCCGCCGATCAGCGGGCCGATAATCACGCCAGCCACCTGACCGGTTGACAGTGTGCCTAATGCCCAGCCGCTTTTTTCACGCGGCACTTGTGAGGCGATCAACGCCATGGCATTAGGAATATAGCCGGAGGTTAACCCCATCAAGGTGCGCAGAATAAACAGATGCCAAACGTTGCTGGCCATGCCCTGTAGCTCCATGACGATAGCCATGCCCAGCGCGGCGCGCAGCAGCATCAGCTTGCGCCCTTTGCGATCGGCCAGACTCCCCCATAGCGGCGCGACGATGGCCGAGACCAGAAATGAAGAGCTGAAAATCAGCCCTGACCACAAACTTAGAGAGGCGTGGTCGGTGACGCCGAGTTGTTCAATATAGAGCGGCAGGAACGGCAGAATCTGGCTCATGGCAAGGCCAGTAAAAAAGCATCCTACCCAGGCGGCGTATAAGTTGAGTTTCCAGGTTTCCATGGCGTCCTGCATGCCGTCGCAGCGCGGCAGCGTTACGGGTAAAACAGCGATATCGGCGCGATATTGGCCGCTGAACGAACTTGCCTTCACGGCGACAGCTGGGAAACTATCACTCTAGGTGATTAAAAGTTCTTCATATTTTAGTACGATAACATAACGGGCGCGAGATGAGCTATTTGCACGTGTGAATATCGCCAGTTTCTGAACGCGACAGTGAATATACGATTTTTTGTGATGTACATCACAAAAACTTGCGTCTGGACGATGACGCGCGTACACTCTGTTAACAGAAGACAACATCACCTGCAACTTCATTATCGGTAACGTTAAAAAGGCCAAAAATCGTGCGTAAATTACTGAAAAGAATCCTGGCTGCTTATGTTCTTGCCCACAAAAATGTTCCGCCGGGCGCTATGTACTGATAGCCATCGCAAAATAAAAAAAGCCGTGAAAACGGCTTTTTTTATGTCTGACATCCTAACCTCAAAGCGCATCAGCAATTGCGCGGCCTAAAGTTTCTGTATTACCGCTGCCACCTAAATCCCGGGTTAACGGTGCCTGCGCTGGACCTTCTGCCAGCACAGTTTCGATAGCCTGTAAAATCGCAGTCCCCGCCTCTGCGTGACCCAGATGCTCCAGCATCATGGCTCCGCACCAGATTTGACCAATAGGGTTGGCCAGGCCTTTGCCGGCGATATCCGGGGCAGAACCGTGCACCGGCTCAAACAGGCTGGGGAACGTGCGCTCAGGGTTGATGTTGGCGGAAGGTGCGATACCGATAGTACCGGTACAGGCGGGGCCAAGGTCGGACAGGATATCGCCAAACAGGTTACTGGCGACCACCACGTCAAACCAGTCTGGATGCAGCACAAAATTGGCAGTGAGAATATCGATGTGGAATTTGTCGACTTTCACCTCCGGATAATGCTGCCCCATCGCGGCAACACGGGTGTCCCAGTATGGCATGGTGATCGCAATACCGTTGGATTTGGTGGCAGACGTCAGATGTTTGCGCGGTCGCTTCTGCACCAGTTCATAGGCAAATTTCAGGATGCGATCGACGCCGACGCGTGTCATCACGGTTTCCTGCATCACTATCTCACGCTCAGTGCCTTCAAACATCATGCCGCCGACGCTGGAGTATTCCCCTTCGGTATTTTCGCGCACCACGTAGAAATCAATATCGCCAGGGTTGCGGTTGGCAAGCAGGGCTTTGACACCGGGCATCAAGCGGCACGGACGCAAGTTGACGTACTGATCGAAATCGCGGCGGAATTTGAGCAGCGATCCCCAGAGCGAGACATGATCGGGTACCACTTCAGGCCAACCTACGGCACCAAAATAGATAGCATCGAAACCTTTCAACAGCTCAAACCAATTATCCGGCAACATTTTACCGTGCTTGAGATAGTAGTCGGCGCTGGCAAAATCAAACCATTCCCATTGTAATTCAATGCCAAATTGCGAAGCAGCGCGTGTAACAACGCGTACGCCTTCCGGCATGACTTCTTTTCCGATGCCGTCTCCTGGTATGACAGCAACCTTGTAGCGCGGTACAGACATAAGGGTATTCCTGTTTTTCTATTAGCGGGCCCATACGAGTGTATTTCCTGTCAAAATGATGAACAATAAGCCTAATGGGAAAGCTATTATTGAATTAAAAGTAATAATCCATGCGGGAAGTCAACGATCTGCTGTTTTTCAGTCGTATTGTCGCTTTGGGCAGCCTGACGGCGGTCGCCAGAGAAATGGGACTATCTCTTCCCGCCATCAGTAAACGGTTAAGTGCGCTGGAGCACCGACTCGGCGTGCAACTGATTCAGCGCACCACCCGGCGTTTAGAATTGACGCTGGAAGGGCAACTTTACAGCGAAGGCGCGTTTCCCATCCTCAATGATATCGCTGAGTTGGAGAATGCCGTCAGCCGTAGCCAAATGACGTTACGCGGCAAGCTGAGGGTTAACGCCTCATTTGGCTTTGGTCGCCGTCATATCGCCCCGCTGGTGTCTGCGTTCTCCTTGCTGCATCCGGAGTTAGAGATACAACTGCAACTGTCGAGTCAGCCCATCAATATGCTCGATGCGGGTATCGATATCGATATTCGCGTGGGTACGCCGCCTGATTCACGTCTGATTGCCCACAAGTTGCGCACCAACCATCGTATTCTGTGTGCTTCACCCGACTATCTGGTCAAGAGAGGCAGTCCGCATACGGTGGCGGATTTGGCCGGGCATAACTGTCTGGTGTTGCGCCAGTATGAAAGTGATTATGCGATGTGGCGCTTTTACCGTGACGGTCAGGAGTTTAGCCATAAAGCTGAAGGCAACCTGTCGAGTAACGACGGCGAAGTGGTGATGCGTTATGCGCTGGATGGGCGAGGCCTGCTGTTGCGTTCAGCCTGGGATGTTGAACCTTATCTGGAGCAGGGCGTTTTAGTGGCTTTGCTGCCAAACTTCACGACGCAGGATGCAGGTATTCACGCTGTCTATCAGCAACGGCGTCACGTTCCTGCCAGAATCACCACCTTTGTCCGCTATCTTCAGACAGAAATGGCCGTTTAGATTGAAACGCAGTCGCGTTTTATTAAAGACGCTCAAATCTCCTCTCGCTATGGTATCAATTTTAATCCCTTACGCTCGGCAGAGGGTCGCCGTAAATACGGCGATAATCTGTCTTGTGCCATTTGGGACATTCATCGATGCCTGTGCACAGGTACAATATTGCTAAAAAAAAAGGGTAAAAAACCACACAGCCTTGTGCACAGAGTCTGGCAGTACGGCAGCGCGATGGATGCGTGCTGTAAGTGCGACCAGGAGGGTGAAACAGCACGGTTTTGATTCAATGCCTAATAGGGGTGGTATGACGATGGTTAAAGCAGAAGAAGCGGCAATGGAAATTCTTGTCAATGCGGATGAATCACGCAGCCTGTGTCTTGAGGCGTTGCAAGCAGCACGTCACGGTCAGGTTGAACAAGCCAATGCGTTAATGACCCGCGCAGATCGGTTTGCAAGAGTGGCGCATCAGGTTCAAACGCAGTTGGTTGCACGAGAAACTGTTGTGCCGATGACATCTATCATGGCGCATGCGCAAGATCACTTGATGACGTCATTATTGGTGCGGGAGTTGGCGAACGAAATGCTGTATTTATACCAGCGTTAACAAGAAGCACGATGTGAANCTGTACCGTCTTTCATCAGAACGGTACAGGTGGTGATGCGTTGATTAGCGGGTGGCTTTGATTGCCGCGACCAAGGTGTTCATCTGTTCGCCGATCAGTGCCGCAATTTTTTCGTCATGCAAATTGCCCTGATCGTCAAAACCGCCAGCAAAAGCGTTGGCGAACACTTCCGGCTTGTTAAGCGGTTGCAGATTCAGGAATACGGCGCTTTGGCGCAGGTGATACTGCGCACGCGACGTTCCCATACCGCCGCCTGCACCCATCAGCGCCACCGGTTTGCCGCTCAGCGGCTGGCTGTCTGGCAGACGTGAAAGCCAGTCGAGAATGTTCTTCAAAGCCGGTGCCACGGAGTAGTTGTACTCGGTACAGGCAAAGACAAATCCGTCAGCCTGTTGCGCCTGACGCGCGATACGCTGCACGGCAGCGGGGATCTCGGTCAGATCGGCATTGTAGAACGGTACATCCAGCAGATCGGCGATCTCAAGGGTCGTATCCGCTGGCAGAGCGGCTTGCGCTGCGCGCAGCAGCCCTTTATTCGCAGAAGCGCGGCGCAGGCTGTCTGCGATGCCCAATAGTCGTAGGGTGCTCATGGTATTTCCTTAAAATTCAGCATCAATATCAACAACAGAAATCAGTTTGTGGTTCACAAACTCTTTAATGCCCAGCCCGGTCAGTTCGCGCCCATAACCAGAACGGCGGATGCCGCCAAACGGCAGATCGGCCTTCACACGGGTTGGGTGGTTGACGTATACCATCCCGGTGGACAGGCGAGCGGCAACTTCAGCCCCGTGTTTGCCGTTGCGGGTGAACACAGAACCACCGAGACCGAACGGTGAATCGTTGGCAATACGTACCGCATCATCTTCATCTTTAGCGCGGAACAGCATAGAGACCGGGCCAAAAAACTCCATATGATAGGCGGGATTATCCGGCGTAACGTCGGTAAGTATAGTCGGTTGTACGAAGGCTCCCTGGGTTGGCACTTTCGGGCCCACTTCCAGCGCCGTTGCACCGTGTGACACCGCCAGTTGGATCTTCTGTCTTACTTCATCAGCCGCCTGTTGGGAAGAGAGCGGGGCCAGCGTGGTGTTTTCATCCAACGGATCGCCTGTGCGCAACGCAGCAACGCCCTGGGTATAGCGGTCGAGAAACGCGTCATACACGGCATCTTCAATGATCATGCGTTTGGAAGAGACACACACCTGTCCGCCGTTCCAGTGGCGACCAAACACGGCCCACTTGACGGTTTTTTCCAAATCAGCGTCTTTCAACACCACGAAAGCGTCGGCACCACCCAATTCCAGCGTTGATTTCTTCAGGGCAAGTGCGGCCTGCTGTGCAACGGTGGCACCTGCGCCTTCCGAACCGGTCAAGGCTACGCCCTGCACGCGCGGATCGTTGAGGATCATTTCGATGTGCTTGCGGGTGGCATACAGATTGGTAAATGCCCCTTTAGGCAAGCCAGCGTCGTGCATCAGTTTCTCAAACCGGGCTGCACTTTGTGGCACGTTGGAAGCATGTTTCAACAGAATAGTGTTACCGGCAGAAAGCTGCGGTGCGATGATGCGCGCGATCTGATAGTAAGGGAAATTCCACGGCTCGATAGCGAGCAACACGCCCAGCGGTTCGTGCACGATCTGCGCGGTAGCCTCTTTCGGGTTGGCGACTGGCAGCGTTTCTGGGGCCAGCAATCCTTCCGCATGTTTAACGTAGTACTCGAAAATTTGGGCGGATAGCTCTACTTCTGCCCGTGCTTCTGCAACCAGCTTGCCCATTTCCAGCGTCAGCAGGCGTGCCATTTCTTCTTTATGTTGACGCAGCAGTGTGGCGGCCTTTTGTAGAATGGCCCCTCGGGTGGAGAATGGGGTTTCTTTCCATGCCAGGAAAGCGTTGTGTGCTTGACTGATGGCGTCAGTGACTTCTGCGTCAGTGGCGTCGGGGAACGTTTTAATGACTTCACCCGTATACGGGTTGATAGTGGCATATCCCACGGTAAACCTCCTGAAAACAAACTGTTCAAGATGCCCGTCATACTTCAAGTTGCAGATGCGTTGGCTGCGCTCGTTATTCGGCCCATCCCTGGGCCTCACCTCTTACGAGGCCGCCGCAAGCGGCGTTCAAATCTGCTCCCGGCAGATTTGTCACCCGAATCACTTACTTGAGTAAGCTCATCGGGATTCCTTCACTTGCCGCGTGACGAGACGCATAAATGCGTCTCGCCCTAAAGGGCCAGCGCAAGCGCTGTTCAAAACGTTAACCTTTTGTCCTGCAACTCGAATTATTTAGGGCATATGTTGCTTAGTAAGGTATCAACTGATAATTCACACCGTTTCAGGCTGCTCCACAGTGAACATTCGGCTCCTGCTTGCATAGCGATGGCGAGGAGGCTGTGGAGCCACCTTTGACCCCGTGATGGTGAAGCGATGCTATCCCGGCGTCATCAAACTATAATACGCTTAGCTAAAAACAATACAATATTAACCGCATTGCGATACAATTTTGGGGCAGGTGATGAATAAAACGGCGGGGATACAGGTTATCTCCAGAGCAATCAAAATATTACGGCTGCTGCACGAGCGTGGTACCAGCTTGGGTGAACTGGCGCGTTTGACGGATCTCCCTCGTTCTACCGTGCAACGTATTGTCGATACGCTGGCGGCAGAACACCTGGTGGAGTGCGGCGAAGGCGGAGTGCGGCTGGGGTGGGGCATCAATGAGCTGGCGAGAAATGCCTATTCTGACGTGGCGGCACAGTTGCGCCATCCTCTCGAACTGCTGTTTGAAAAGACGCGTGAAACGGTTGATATTTCGACCTTTCATGGTCGGGAAGTGATCTTTCTCGACCGGATCATCAGCGATCAGGCGGTGCGTGTGGTACCAATACACGATCGTCCCAAGCCGGTATATGCCATGGCGAACGGCAAAGCAATGTTGTCGCTATTAACCGATGCGCAGATTACGGCACTGCTACACGATCAGATGCCTGCGTTAACGTCCCAGACGCTGGTTTCACTGCCGGTGCTACTGCAACAGATAGCAGCAGTGCGCGCCGATGGCTTTTCTTACGACCGGGAAGAGCATGCGGAAGGCGTCTGTGCCGTTGGGATTGCCCTGCCGGTACCGGGAAGGCCGGCGCACGCCTTGTCGGTGGTGCTTCCTTCCTATCGCTTTGCTGCTCGCCTTCCGGCTATTCAGCAGGCGCTGGAAGAGGTGCGACAAATGTGCCTGTGCATCCTTTCCCCACGCAGCAAGTAACCGACACACAGATTACGGCTGTTAATGGCATATAATGCATGTATAATTAATTTATGTGGAATTATATGCTTTTCTTATGGCTAATGTGAGTCGATCATGAGGTCAGCGGCAGTGCCAATAAAAACCAACCCGCTGGCAACGGCACATACCTTAAAGGATGATATTTACGGACTGGCGCTGGGCGTGATGTTTATCGCCGTCGGCCTGAACCTGCTTAAATTTTCCGGCATGGTGACCGGCGGTATTGCCGGCATCGCACTGCTGATCTCTTACTATCTGCCGCTCTCTATCGGGTTACTGTTCACCCTGGTCAATATCCCGTTTCTGGTGTTTTGCTATTTCAGCATGGGGCGTGCTTTCACGATAAAAACGCTGATTGTCAGTATCACTCTGGGGCTAGCGACCCAGGCGGTACCGATGTTAATCACCATCAGCTATCTGCATCCGCTGTTCGCCGCGTTGGTGGGCGGTACCTTTATCGGCATGGGGATCCTTTCCCTCGCGCGCCATAATGCGTCTGTTGGCGGAACGGGCGTGGTGACGCTGTGGATGTATCGTCGCTTCGGCATTAACGCAGGTAAAAGCCAGATGGCGTTGGATGCGCTGGTGTTTCTTCTCTCTCTGATCAAAATGCCGTTGATGTTGCTACTGTGGTCTGCGCTCAGTGCGCTGGCAATGAATGCCATGCTGATGAACTGGCACAAACCGGGGCGCTATCAGGGCGGTGATGCCTGATGTCCGGCGAGTACGCTATCCCACAGCGTTTCAGCCCCTGTCGCTAGCCGTGCTGCCGGACGATAGAGCCGGATATCCAGCGGGATCGTCCATTTCTCTTCGTGGCGGGCAGCCCGACAAATAGCGCCACCTTTCTCACTTTCTGCTGCCAGCGCGTGCGGCAGCCAGGCCACGCCTTCACCGGCTTTCACCAGCGCCAACAGTGTGGCGGCCAAATCGGACGTGAATACCGTTTCCATGGCGCACGTTAGGCGATGCAGCGGCGCGGTATTGCTGATAATGCGCCCCAATCCAGAATCCTCACTGTAAACGAGAAAGGGAAACCTTTCCTGAGCGTCAACAAGCCACTTGGCGCTATGGGTGCCCGTGGCGGGAATGCTATAGGGAATCAGCCGATCCTGACCGAGCGAAATGCTCATAAACTTCTGCGTTGGCAGGTGTAACTGCATATGCGGATGATGATGGCACAGCAGAAATTGTGCGCCTCCTTGTGTCAGCATGCGTTCGCAGGCGTGCAGGGTGGCGGAAACCAACTGAAATGCACCATCACGCGAGATATCGCTGTTGTTTCTCAGCCAATCGGGAATAAAGGTGAACGAGAGAGCATGGGTGGCGCACATAATGACCTCGGGGCACGCTGTTCGACGCTGTCGCGCGTTTCGCTGCGCAGGGCATAGAGCGCTCGAATCAGATCTGGTGCCTGATGAAAAAAAACCTCTCCCGCCTGTGATAGCCGCGCGCCGCGCCGGTTGCGTTCAAACAGCGCCACGCCGACCCAGGCTTCCAGTGCCTGAATACGTCGACTGAATGCGGGTTGTGTCACATAACGTGCTGCCGCTGCTTTTGAAAAGTTGAGCGACTCGGCCAGCGCTATCCCGTCTTCCAACCATGCCAACTCTAAGTGATGCCGATTTGGCATTACAGCGCTCCTTTTTCGCATTGGTCATCCGTCAAACATTGCCTCTACTATAGACGTTATGGCGTGCTTTAGGGTATTGCTCTCGCAGAATATGACATTTTTTATGTTAATAAAACGGCATCACAGCGTGTGTAACAAAGATACGTTTTTTGCCGTTGGCTTAGTGACCATCAGGAGATTCGGTTATGCGTATTATCGATGTGTGTGAAGTCACCAAACCCATCGCTTCCCCAATCAGAAATGCCTACATCGATTTTTCGCACATGGCGACCAGTTTGGTCGCCGTCGTGACCGATGTGGTGCGCGATGGTCGGCGGGTTGTCGGGTACGGGTTTAACTCCAACGGACGCTATGGCCAGGGCGGTTTAATTCGTGAACGCTTTCGTCCGCGGATTCTGGAGGCTGACCCGGAAACGCTGCTTAATGCGCGCGGCGATAATCTCGATCCCGATCGGGTGTGGAACACCATGATGAAAAACGAAAAGCCGGGCGGGCACGGTGAGCGCTCGGTCGCGGTAGGAACACTGGATATGGCGATTTGGGATGCGACCGCCAAAATTGCCGGTATGCCGCTGTTTCGTCTGCTGGCGGACAGTAAAGGTGTGCGCGCCAATCCGCGCGTGTTCGTTTACGCTGCGGGCGGTTACTACTATCCGGGCAAAGCGTTGGATGCATTGAAGCAGGAGATGCGTGGCTATCTGCGTCGTGGTTACACGGTGGTGAAAATGAAGATTGGTGGCGCGTCGATAGAGGAAGACCGTCGGCGTATTGAGGCCGTGCTCGAAGAGATTGGCAGCGAGGCCCAGCTTGCTGTGGATGCCAATGGGCGTTTCGACCTGGAAACCGGCATCGCTTACGCCAAGATGCTGCGTGATTACCCGCTGTTTTGGTATGAAGAGGTGGGCGATCCGCTGGATTATGCCCTCCAAGCGGCGTTGAGTGAATTCTATCCGGGGCCGATGGCTACCGGAGAAAATCTGTTCTCGCATCAGGATGCGCGTAATCTGTTACGCTATGGTGGTATGCGCCCGGACAGAGATTACCTGCAATTTGATTGCGCTCTGTCCTATGGCTTGTGTGAATACCTACGCACGCTTGAGGTGCTGGAGCAGTTTGGCTGGTCGCCTGCGCGCTGCATTCCACACGGTGGGCATCAAATGTCACTGAACATCGCCGCCGGGTTGGGGCTGGGTGGCAATGAAAGCTACCCGGATCTGTTCCAGCCTTACGGCGGGTTCCCCGATGCCGTTCGGGTGGAACAAGGGCACATTGTGATGCCGGAACTGCCGGGCATTGGCTTTGAGGGCAAAAGCGATTTGATTGCCGAAATGCGCGCGCTGGCGCAATAAACGGTGGGGTAAGGCTGGCGTGTTGCGCCAGCCTGAAACGGTCAGAAACAGGCCAGATAGTTCTCCAGCAGTTTTTTCAACTGAACCTGCAAGGCGGCGGCTTTCTCTGCGTGCCAGGCAAAGGGCGCTTGCTCTTCCATGTAGTTACACTGTGCCAATTCCAGTTGCACCGCATGTTGCTGATGCGCGGGTTGCCCGTAGGCGCGGGTGATGTAGCCGCCCTTGAAACGCCCGTTAATCACCCAACTGTATTGATCCTGTGCTTCACTGCATGCACGTATTGTCGCTTCTACCTCGCGGGAACAGCTTTCGCCACCGTTGGTACCGATGTTCAAATCGGGCAGCTTGCCGTCAAACAGGCGCGGAATGTGTGACGCGATGGAGTGGGCATTGAGCAGCAGCGCATAGCCGTAACGCGCTTTGAGACGAGCGAGTTCTTGCTGGATTTTCTGGTGATAGGGCTGCCAGATATGTTGCAGGTAGCCGTTACGTTGCTCAGGCGTCGGTGCTTTACCCGCGACAAAGGTCGGCGTGCCGTCAAACAAGGTGCTGGGAAACAGTCCGGTGGTGGCGCTGGCGTAGAGCGGCGTATCGTCGGCGGGGCGGTTGAGATCGACCACCATGCGCGAATAGTGGCCCACCAATATGCTGGCTCCCATCTCGCGGACAAAATCATATAGCTGTGGAATATGCCAATCGGTATCCGGCTGAGGGCGCGCGGCGTCACTCAGTCCGTCTTCGACTTCGGGCGTAAGCCGGGTTCCCGCGTGGGGAATACTGACCAACAGCGGCAGCGTGCCGCTTTGAAAATCAAACGGTTCCATGACGAACACTCCCTCGATAAACGGTGGTACAGGGCAACTGCCCACCCAGCCAATAGGTTAATTCTGCCGGACGCGCTACCGGCCAGTGTACTAAATCGGCCACTTTGCCAACCTCCAGAGATCCGTGGCTCGTTTGTAGCCCCAGCGCTTTCGCGGCGTGGTAGGTGACACCGGCCAATGCTTCTTCCGGCGTGAGTCGAAACAGAGTGCACGCCATATTGAGCATCAGACGCAGAGAGAGGGCCGGTGAGGTGCCGGGATTGGCATCGCTGGCGATGGCCATGGGCACGCCGTACTGGCGCAGCAATTCGACCGGAGGTCGTTGCGTTTCGCGCAGCAGGTAAAATCTATGGTCACCCCCGTTTTTGCAACACTGATTTTTGATTAA
>SMLE01000345.1_pt1 | contig 14178 bp, 14 predicted proteins | sample 2451431 | NCBI scaffold set ML178787.1 | reverse complement strand
CCTATCAGCGTACCGCTCACAGGGTGGGGGTGACCATCTCATTAACCCCCACTTCCAGACTGACAGCAAAATCCAGCGCGTGATCATGAAGCACATTACCGATCCTGCGGCGCAGTTGCTGATGCTGCAAAAAGGGGATGTGGATATTGCCCGCGATCTGACCAGTGAACAACTGCGCCCGATCGTCAACGATCCTGAGTTCAATGTGATCCGTCGTGACGTTTCGACCATCATGTTAATGTCGTGCAACACCACCAATGAATTACTGAAAAAACCTCAGGTGTGGCAGGCACTGAAATGGGCGATTGATTATGAGGCCATTCAGAAAAACATCATCCCGCTGACGCACCGCGTACATCAGAGCTTCCTGCCGGGGGGCTTCCCGGCGGCACTGGACGATACGCCATTCCATCAGGATGTGGCCAAGGCGAAAGCGCTGCTGGCAGAAGCGGGTTATCCCAACGGGTTCGAAATCACCATCGATCACTATTCTGCACAGCCGTATCCGGATATTGCGCAGGCCATCCAGACTCAGTTGGGGGCCGTGGGAATCAAGGCGAAGCTTGTCTCTTCTGAAAACCGCGCGGTGTTGACCAAAATGCGTGCCCGTCAGCACCAACTGGCGATCACGGCCTGGGGCGCTGACTATTTAGATCCCAACTCGAACACGGAAGCGTTTTGCGTCAATCTCGATAACACGGAAAATGCGCGCAGCCGTACTCTGGCATGGCGCTGCGGCTGGTCTGACGAAAAATTCAATAGCTAACCGAGCAGGCGTTGCATGAAAGCGATTCCGCCAAGCGCATTGCGCTGTATGAAACTATCCAGCGTGAGCACCGTGAGCACCGTGAGCACAGCCCGTTTATTTTCCTGATGCAAAACACCTTGCCGATTGCTTGCCGCAAAAACATCAGCGGTGTGAACATGACGGTACTGCGTGATAACCCGTACGATCAGGTGAAAAAAGCCTGATGCCGATAGCAAAACGTATTCTCAGTACGCTGGGCAGCTTGCTGCTCACGCTGTTGGGGTTGTCGGTGCTGACCTTTTTTATCGGTCGCATCATGCCCACCGATCCGGTGCTGGCGATGGTGGGGGACAATGCGCCGGAATACGTGGTGCAACGTGCGCGTGAAGAGATGGGGCTGAATCAGCCCCTGTGGGTGCAGTTTGGCCGCTATCTTTCGCAACTGTTGCACGGCGATCTCGGCAATTCGATCCTCACGTCCAATCCCGTGATGACGGATATCGCACGTTTCTTCCCGGCAACGTTGGAGTTGGCTACCGCAGATATCATTATCGCTGCGCTAGTCGGCATTCCACTCGGCGTGTGGGCCGCAGTGAGGCAGAGTACCTGGGTCGATCAAACCATTCGTGTGGTTTGTCTGGCGGGGCACTCGTTGCCGGTGTTTGTGCTGGCACTGCTTAGCTTGCTTATCTTCTATGCCGTACTCGGTATTGCTCCGGGGCCGGGGCGTCAGGACATCATTTTTCAGGATATGGTGCCGCAGGTGACGGGCTTGCTCACGGTGGATTCGCTGTTGGCGGGGGATTATGCCGCCTTCCACGATGCGCTGGCACATATGGCGCAGCCGGTTTTGATCCTCGCTTATTTCAGCATGGCCTATATCACCCGTATGACGCGTACCTTCATGCTCAATGCGTTAAGCGGTGAATACGTCATTACCGCGCGCGCCAAAGGGCTATCGTCGCGTCGGGTGATCTGGCGTCACGCCTTTCCGACCGTTGCGGTGCAATTGGTGACCGTATTGGCACTGACCTATGCCGGGCTGTTGGAAGGGGCGGTGGTCACGGAAAACGTGTTCGCTTGGCCGGGGCTGGGCCAATACCTCACCACGGCATTAATGAATGCCGACATGAACCCGGTGATTGGTGCCACGCTGCTGGTGGGCACCGTGTACGTGCTGCTCAATTTGCTGGCTGACATTCTCTATCGACTTTGGGACCCGCGCGTAAAATGATTTTTCCTGTCTCACGAGCATGGTTGCTCGACGAAACGCCCGCGACGCGCCGTCAGGCCATCTGGGGGCGACGTTATCGCTTATGGTTGGGGCTACAGGCTAATCCGATGGCAATGATCGGATTGGTGGTGATTCTGGTCGTACTGGTGTTGTCATCCCTCGCGCCTTGGTTGACGTCTTATCAGCCGGGATTTCAGGATCTGGCAAATCGGTTGGCACCACCTTCCGCTGCCCATTGGTTCGGCACGGATGAATTAGGGCGTGATATCTACACCCGTATTCTGTATGGCGGCCGTACCACCCTCGGTATGCTGATCGCCGTAGTGCTGCTGACTGCGCCGTTAGGGCTGCTGATTGGCTGTGTCGCCGGGTATGCCGGTGGCTGGTTAGACAAAACCCTGATGCGCGTAACGGATATTTTTCTCTCCTTCCCTCGCTTGATTCTGGCGTTGGCGTTTGTTGCTGCGTTGAAGCCCGGTGTCGAGAGCGCCATCTTGGCGATTGCGCTGACGGCCTGGCCGCCCTATGCGCGCTTGGCGCGAGCGGAAACCATGCCGTTTCGTCACAGTGATTTTATCGCTGCCTGCAAGCTCACGGGGGCTACGCCGTTGCGCATTATCGTGCGCCACATTATGCCGCTCTGTGTGCCGAGTCTGGTGGTGCGTATCACGCTGGATATGAGTTCTATCATTATCACGGCGGCCAGTCTGGGCTTTCTCGGTATGGGGGCGCAGCCGCCTTCGCCGGAATGGGGCACCATGATTGCCACCGCGCGACGTTTCTTATTCTCGGAATGGTGGGTGCCGTTGGTGCCGTGTATCGCCATTTTCATGACCTCGCTGGCGTTTAACTTTTTGGGTGACGGTTTGCGTGACGTACTGGATCCTAAGGAGCGCTAAATGCTGGTGGAAATTGAAAACTTGCGTATTACGTTTGCGAGTCGCACACAGACGTTTGAAGCGGTACGTGGCGTTTCGCTCAGTATTGGCAAAGAGAAATTCGCGATTGTCGGGGAGAGCGGTTCAGGTAAATCCCTGACGGCGCGCAGCCTGATGCAACTGCTGCCCGGCAGCGCGCGCGTGGAGGCGGATAAGCTCAGCTTTGACGGCATCGATTTGCGCTGCGCGGATGAAAAGACCTTACGTCGCATTCGCGGCAAGCGGGTGGGCTTTATTCTGCAAGACCCGAAATACTCCCTCAATCCGGTGATGACGATCGGTCAACAGATCGCCGAAGCATGGCGTGAGCATAAGGGCGGCTCGCACCGTGCTGCGTTGGCGGCGGCGACCGATTTGTTGGAGCAGGTGCGCATTCGTGAACCGCATCAGGTCGCAGCGCGCTATCCGCATGAGGTGTCCGGCGGGATGGGGCAACGGGCGATGATCGCCATGATGCTGGCCGCCAAAGATCTCCAGCTTGCGCAGCACCCGTATACCCAGGGGCTTTTGGCCTGCTTACCGTCACTGAAACACCCGCGTGAACGGTTGCCGGTAATGAAACGTGATGAGGCTTGGAAAAACGGATGATTACCTTAAATAACTTGCGTATCGCGTTTGGCGCTACCAAGGTGGTCAAGGGCGTCTCTTTTCAGGTAGAGAGTGGCGGCAGTTTTGGCATTGTCGGCGAGAGTGGTTCCGGTAAATCGACCATTCTGCGCGCACTGGCCGGTTTGAACGATCACTGGCAGCGTGAGATGTTGTTCGGAGGCATGGCCCTCGGTGCCAAACGCGGGCGGGATTTCTTTCGTCAGGTGCAGATGGTGTTTCAGGACCCATACGGTTCCTTGCATCCGCGCCAAACTATCGATCGCATTTTACAAGAGCCACTGCTGGTGCATCGCGTTGACAATGCCGAACAGCGCATTGCCAAAATGCTGGATGATGTTGGCCTGCCTGCCGCGGTGCGTTTTCGTTTCCCGCATCAGTTGTCAGGCGGGCAGCGCCAGCGCGTTGCCATCGCGCGTGCGCTGATTGTCGAGCCGGAGGTACTGCTGCTGGATGAACCGACCTCTGCGCTGGATGTGTCGGTACAGGCTGAGATCTTGAATCTGCTGGCAGATATCCGGCAGGAGCGTAAGCTGACCTACCTGATGGTGAGCCATAATCTGGCCGTGGTGACCCACTTGTGCGAACAGGTGGGGGTGATGCAGCAAGGAGAGATGGTGGAAATCTTGAGCGCGGAGCAGTTACGTGCCGGGCTGATTCAACATCCTCACACCGCTGAGTTGTATGCATTGAGTATTGCATTGGAGGAACCCGCATGACGCTTGATTGGCAGCGGGCGACGGAGGTGGCGCAGTCCATCACGGCGCAATGGCAGGGAGAGGGGCAGCCCGGCGGCGCAATTGCGCTGTTTGATAGCAATCAGTTACGGGCATTACGCTGCGGTGGTCTGGCTGATTTGGCGCAAGGCACGCCGTTTAGCGCGGATAGCGTGGTGCGTTTTTCCTCGGTAACCAAACATTTATTTGCTTCGCTGGTCACCGGGCCGTTAGCGGACGTTATCGCACTCGACGATCGATTGGCACAGCATCTGCCCCAACTGCGCGGCCCGAGCGGGCAGGTTACCGTTGGTCAGGCGTTGGATATGACGGCCGGGCTGCACGATTTGCGTGAAACGCTATCGTTGCTCGGGCTATCGGTCTACAACGCCACGCAGTCTGATGATTTGCTGGCGTTTGTTGCCGCACTGGATAAATTAAACTACCCGGCAGGCCGTGAGATTTCCTATTCCAATACCGGCTATCGGCTGGTGGAGGAGGCGCTGAAAGCCAAGGGCATTTTGTTTGCTGAACGCTTGCAGCAGCACATTTGCCAGCCATTGGATATTCACCTGTGGGCACCGGAAACCTGGTTCGATATTGTGCCTGGGTTAGTGCCGGGGTATTGGCGCAGCGACAGCGGTTGGCAACTGGCAAGCGCCGGGCTGCATCTTTCCGCGTCCGGCAGCGTGGCGGGCAGCGTGCGTGATTTGAGCACCTGGCTGCAAACGCTGTTGCGCGATGAGGGGCCGGGGCGCGGGGTATTGGCGCGCCTGAGCGCGCCGCGCAAGCTAACGGATGGCCGCGTAACCGGCTACGGTTTAGGGATTGCCCATTCACGTTTTGGTGATGCGCACTGGGTCGGCCACGGCGGTTCTCATGCGGGTTACAAGAGCTATTTTCTGCTCGATCCGCAGCGGGGTATCGGGTTGGCGTTGGTGGCAAACCGTGAGGACGTTTCCACCTATGACTGTGCACTGCGCATCATGGCGGCGCTGACCGGGCAAGCATTACCGCAGCCGGGCCATGCGCTGATGCCAGGGCTATATGTGGCGGAAAACAGCAGCGAGTGGCTGGAAATCAGTGGCAACAACGCCTGCTGGTTGGGCGCAACCGAAACGCTCTATCCGTCAGGAGACGGAGCGATATCGCTCTCCAGCCATTTGCCGATGCAGTTGCGTCAGAAGGGGACTGTGATTGAGGGTGAAATAGGCCACGCCGCCAAACGCTTTGTGCTGCCACATCGCGATGATTCTCTCGCCCAAGCGCAAGGCCGTTGGTTCTGCCCGGAATGGCGCAGTGAATGGCTGATTGAAGGCGACCGTCTGGTGATGGGGATTGGACCCTCGGCACCGGTTGCTTCGCTGGAGTGTCTGGGTCAAGGTCGGCTGTTAGCGACTGCGCAGGATGGCCCGTGGGTGAAACGTTTTGCGTTGCATATCGAAGGCAATAACATGACGTTTTTGCTTAACCGCAGCCGGGTGGTTACGGCGCGACGCGGGGACGTGCACTGGGCGTAAATACGCTAAGCGGAATGCCAGCACAGGGCATTCCGCTACCTGTACATTAGCGGTAAATGCCAACCCACGGGGCTTGGCCTACATAGCCATAACCGCGATACATCCCTTCACTGTTGAACGGCAAAGCGATATTTCCCGCTTTATCGACGGCGATCAGGCCGCCGCTGCCATCCAGAGGCAGCAGTTTTTCCATCACCACGCGCTCGCCAGCCTGCTCCAGCGTCAGCCCGGCATACTCCATTAACGCAGAGACATCATAGGCCGCTACGCAGCGGATAAACACTTCACCGGTGCCGGTACAAGAGACGGCGACGGTATTGTTGTTGGCGTAGCAGCCTGCGCCAACGATAGGGCTATCACCTACGCGTCCGGCCTGCTTGTTGGTCATGCCGCCGGTTGAGGTGGCGGCGGCGAGATTGCCTGCGCTGTCCAATGCCACGGCACCGACGGTGCCATATTTGCGTTCCGGATTGATCGGGTCACCTTGAGCCACATCGCGCTGACCATCGTGATCCAGCACAACACGACCTTCTCCCGCTTGCGCGTGATGTAGCTGTTCACGCCGGGCATCGGTTGAGAAGAAGTCGGGTTCGACCATCTCCAATCCCTGCTTACGTGCGAACGCTTCTGCACCCGCCGCGGTAAACATCACGTGCTGGCTCTGCTCCATGACGGCCCTTGCGGCCAATACCGGGTTGCGGATATGGCTGACGCAACTAATGGCACCAGCATCCTGTGTGCGGCCGTCCATGATGCTGGCATCGAGTTCATGGGTTTCATCGTGCGTAAAGACTGAACCGTGCCCGGCATTAAACAACGGACACTCTTCCAATAGCCGCACCGCTTCGGTGACGGCATCCAGCGCACTGCCGCCCTGGCTGAGAATCTGCTGACCGCTGGCGACAATCGCGTTCAATGCTTCGCGGTAGGCTTGCTCTTTTTCTGCGCTCATGGCGGAGCGGGTTAATGCCCCCGCCCCTCCGTGGATCACAATGACTGGCTTGACCATGTCATCTCCCTTTATTAGTTCTGTGTGGTAGCCAGATACGAAAAAGTGCTTAGCAAGCGAACGATATCTGTCATGGTGAGTGCGGTGTAGTGTACCGTCACCGCATCACCGCGTTCCACCCCAGGGATCAGGCAAAACAGATCTGCCAGCACCGGTTTTGCGGTCATCAGTTCCAGATGATAGGGCGCAGCGATACGCGACGTTCTTTCACGGTGTGCGCGCTGTACGGCCTGCTGTGCCTGTGTGCGAATTAACTGCTGCGCCGCTGGTGGGCTGAGCGATTCCGCCGACGTTTGTGAAATGGCGCGTTTGACGCAGGCGTAACCCGTTTGGGGATAATAGCGGGCTATCCACTGTTGCAGGATATTATCGCCGCTGACCAGCCACAACGGGGTACCTTTTTCGGCACCGGCGGCGGCATAGATATCGCTCTCACCCATCACTTCATCATTGATTTTAACCCGATAAAAGGCGCGGCCATTGATGGTGTGCGCCAGCACGCCGTGCTCTCCAGCAGCACTGTGGTAGCCGATGAACATCAGGCCATCAAACGCCTGCTGCTCCAGTCCGTCCACCATCGACAATACGCGCGGTTTGCCCTGAACCAGACGGGCGCGGGCATCAATGTTCTCTGCCCGCAGATTGGTCATGGCTGCGTGGCTGTCGGCCACCACCACTTCCGTTGCTCCACCGGCGAAAGCGCCGTCAATGGCGGAGTTCACTTCCTGCTCCATCAGCCCGCGAGCCAGTTGATACTCGGCTTGTCCGGGGCTGCATTGCTCCGGTCGCATCACGCCGGCGATCCCTTCGATGTCGGCAGAAATAAACACTTTCATGGTTATGTCCTTACGCTAAAACGTGTTGTGCAAGACGGTCTAACACCTGTCGCAACGCCGGACGATGGTGGCCGCGAAAACCGGTCACCGCGTCGGCGCAGAGCAGGGCATCCAGTACGGCATGTTCTGTGGCATCGGCGGCGGCGCACAGCATCGATTCCAGTTTGGCTTCTTCTGGCGGCTGTGGCGTGGGCTGGGTGGAAAACGCGACGGCGATGTCGCCTGAGCCGTGGCCCCAATAGCTGCCCAGACGCCCCAGTCCGGCACCGGCTCGTTTGGCAATGCGTCCAAGCTGGCGCGCATCCAGCGGTGCATCGGTTGCCATAATGATGATAATCGACCCCGCATCGCGTTGTGGTGCCAGCTCGGGCAGCAGCGGTTCAATAAAGGGGCCGATGTGCAGTCCGTCCAGTGTGAGCGATGCCAGCGTGCCAAAATTGGCCAGCACCAGCACCCCCAGCGTGGCATTCAGTTCGGGAACCAGACGAGATGTGGTGCCGATACCGCCTTTCAGGCCGAAGCAGCTCATACCGCGCCCGGCACCGACGCTACCGCGTGCAAAGTGGGTGTCTGCCTTGCTCAATGCGGCCTGTGCCATGGTTTCAGTCACCGCCAATGCCTGAATGTCGTTCAGCCAGCCGTCATTGCATTCCAGCGCCAGCGGGCTCACCGTGGGCAGCGAGCGCCCGAGTTCAGGATTTTTGGCAATGGCGTCGCGCACCAGTGTGGTAAACAGTGTGCCGACAGCAAGCGTATTACTCAGCAGGATCGGGGTTTGCAGTTGTCCCAGTTCTTCCACCTGCACCAGCCCAACCGGTTTGGCAAAACCGTTCAGGACGGCGGCACGGCAGCGGCTGCGTAAACAGGTTGTCACCGGGCGGCACAATAGCGGTAACGCCGGTTTGTACTTCGCCCTGCGCCAGCGTTTCGTGCCCGACGCGCACGCCAGGCACATCGCACAGACTGTTGCCGGGACCGCTGGGCATGCGTGACACGCCGACTTGCTGGTGGTCACGCCAGCGCTGCAATAGGGCGTGCAGCTGCGCCTGTTGAAAAGCCATCATAGGATTCTCATGCATTCTTCAGTTTCGGATCCAGCGTATCGCGCAAGGCGTCGCCTAACAAATTGAATGACAGCACGGTGAAGAAAATCGCCAGACCGGGGAAGACGCTGACGTGCCATTGACCGGCCATCATCATGCTACGGCTCATTGCGAGGATATTACCCCACTCCGGCACGTCCGGCTCGGGGCCAAGACCGATAAAGCTCAGGCTGGCCGCAGTGAGAATAATGGTACCAATACGCATGGTGAAATAGACGATCACGTTCGGCAAGGTGGCTGGCAGAATATGGCGGATCAGCAAGATGCGATCCGGCGCGCCGGCGCTGCGCACCGCTTCCACGTAGGCGGCTTGTTTCAGGGTTAAGGCGGAGGCGCGCACAATACGTGCGAACACCGGCACGCTGAACACCGCGACGGCGATAATCACGTTATTCAAGCCTGGGCCGAGAATGGCGACCACCGCGATAGCCAACAGCATACCGGGGAAGGCGAACAGCACATCGGCGCTGCGCATGATCAGCATATCAATCCAGCGGCCGTAAAACCCGGCCAGCAGGCCCAGCACAATGCCGACTACCATGCCGAACGTGACGGAAAACAGGCCAATATATAAGGAGATACGCGAACCGTAGATAATACGGCTCATCACATCGCGTCCCAGATCGTCGGTGCCCATCCAATGCGTGGCGGAAGGCGGTGCGGACAGTGCCATCCAATCCGGGTCCATCGGATTAAAAGGGGCTAACCAAGGGGCGAAGGCCGCGACCAGCACCAAGAGCAAAATAAATCCGCCGGACACCAGCGCCAGCGGGTTTTGGATAAAAGCCTGCCAAAAATCACGCATCGGTGAGCGAATGGCGTCGTTATCCTGCGCGGCGGCGGTCATCGTAGGCTCGGTAGAGTGGCTCATGATCGCTCCTAGCGTAAACGAATGGCTGGGTTAACCACGGCGTAGAGCAGGTCGACCAGCAGGTTGATAACAATAAATTCGAACACGAACAGCATGACCAACGCCTGAATTACCGGCTGGTCCTGTGTCTTGATCGATTCAATCAGCAGCCAGCCCAGACCGGGCCAACTGAAGACGCTTTCCACCACAATCGACCCGCCCAGCAGAAAACCAAATTGCAAACCGAGCATAGTGATAATGGGGATCAGCGCGTTGCGCATGATGTGTTTCCAGGTGATCAGCCGTTGGCGTAATCCTTTGGATCGCGCGGTGCGTACATAATCTTCCTATGCCACTTCAAGGAAGGCGGAGCGGGTGAAGCGCGCCATTACGGCGGCCACGGAAGCTCCTAATGTCAGAGCGGGTAACACAATATCGCTCGGCTGGTTAAAACCGCTGACGGAAAAGACCCCGAACGGCATCGCCACAAACTGGATCAGCAGCAATCCGAGCCAGAAAGGCGGCATAGAGATACCGCCGACTGCGGCGCTCATCAGCGTCCAATCCTGCCACTTTCCGCGTTTTAATCCCGATACCACGCCAATCAACAGGCCGAGTATCACTGACCAGGCGAAGCATGCCAGCGCCAGCCACATGGTGGGCATGAAGCTTTTAGCGATCACATCCATCACCGGTTGCTGCGTGCGATAGGTGATCCCCAGATCGCCGCGTAACAAGCCACCCAGCCAACGAACATACTGCTGTGGCAACGGATCGCTAAGCCCTAACAGTTGGCGAGCGGCCTCCACGGCGGCAATCGGGGCATCCGGCCCGGCATAAATCCGCGCCGGATCGCCGGGTAACAGCTTGATAAAACCGAACACTAACAGGGAGACCACCAGTAGCACCGGGATCATTTCCAGCAAACGTCGGACGATATAAGCAAACATGGCGTTCTCCCCGTGCGATTACTTAAATTCAGCCTGATCGAAGATCAACGAGCCATCTGCCAGCATGTAAACGCCAGAGAGATTTTTCGCTTTACCGACCAGATTGTCCGGTGTACCCAGGAACACGACGGGCGCATCACCCCAAATCACTTTCTGTGCTTCGGCGTAGGCAGTGGCGCGCTTGCCAAGATCGGCGGTAGCCAAGCCAGCCATAATGGCTTTATCGGCGGCAGCACTGCTGTAGTAGGCCACGTTATAAGCCGCAGGCACCCAGGATTCGGTGGCATACAGCGGACGCAGCGCCCAGTCGGCATCACCGGTAGATGGCGACCAGCCGTTGTAGAACAGATCGAATTCCGCCTCTTTCGGGTCTTTCACGCCGAACAGTTTGGCGTTACGCATCCCGGAATCCATCGGTGTCACGGTGATCTTGATGCCCACCTGTTCCAACTGCTGCTTGAAGAACTGTGCGCTACGGATGTAATCGGTACGGTTGGTGGTCCACAGCTTGAGGCTGATGCCATCCGGATAACCCGCTTCTTTCAACAGCGCTTTGGCTTTGGCCGGATCGTAGTTGTAGCTCGGCGTGGTTTGTGCCTGGAAGAACTGAACGCCCGGTGCCATTGCTGACGTTGCCGGTGTACCCATGCCCGCAAAACCGACTTTCAGCCACACATCGCGGTTGATGGCGTAGTTGAGTGCCTGACGCACGCGGATGTCATTTATGGGTGGGCGCAGGTTATTCATCGCCAACCAGAATTGATAAATACCAGGATCACGTTGGACGGCCAGCTTGCTGTCGCTTTGCACCGTGCTTAGCAGATCGGACGGCAGCGGATAAATCGCATCAACCTGACTGGATTTCAGGGCTGCCACGCGCGTGGAGTCTTCCGGCGTCGGGTAGAAGGTCACGCTATCCACTTTTGGCCAGCCTTTCTGCCAGTAGCTGTCATTCTTGACCAGCTTGACGTCTTTACCCTGCTGCCATTCGGTGAATTTGAACGGACCGGTGCCGACCGGGTGTACGCGCAATTGTGCTTCATCCGGGTATTTCTTCAGCGCTTCCGGGCTGTGCATCACGGCAGATGGGTGTGCCAGTGTGTTGACGAAAGCACCGAATGATTTGTTCAGTTCAATCTTCACCTGAGTCGGAGACAGCACGGTAACGGTTTTCACCATATTGAACAGGCTATTACGTTTTAAACCTTTGCTCTGATCGGCCAGGCGATCCAGGTTGGCTTTGACCGCTTCGGCATTAAAGGGCGCGCCGTCTTGGAAAGTGATGCCTTCGCGTAGCGTGACCACGAACTCGGTAGCATCGTCATTGCTGGTGTATCCGGTTGCCAGACGCGGTACCAGTTTCATTTGATTATCAAACTGGAACAGGCGCTCAAAGATACCGCTCTGAATGGAGTAGCTCAGCGTATCTGAGGTGTCGTGCGGGTCAAGCCCGGTAATATCGGCATAGATAGAGATGCGCAGATCTTGTGCCTGAGCCGCAGCGGCCAGACAGAGTGAAAGCCCGAGGGCCAGCGCGGAACGATGTCGTAGTGGCTTCATGTTGTGTCTCCCGGTTGTGAATGGGTTGTCTTTGTTGTTGTTCAAAACTGCATGTTTAAAACTGTTTGTTCATCAATGTGTTTTCATTAATGACTGTCATTGGCGACCCAGTGGTGCGGGCCGACTTGTCGATAGGTCATTTTGTTGACCTCTTCGCCCGCTTTGCGCAGCGGGGAAGGGATCTCGCTGTCATCAAACTGGCGCACGCTGCGTTGCTGAGGGTCGGCAATCGGCACCGGTGCCAGCAAGCGCTGCGTATAGGGGTGCTGAGGGTTGTTGAACACCGCCTGACGCGGGCCGATTTCCACTATCTGGCCGAGATACATGACGGCAACGCGGTTGGCGATGCGTTCCACTACTGCCATATCGTGAGAAATGAAAATCCATGACACACCGGTTTTTTGTTGCAGATCCATCATCAGGTTCACCACCTGAGCCTGGATCGAGACATCCAGTGCGGAGACGGCTTCGTCAGCAATAATCACCTGCGGTTGCAGCGCCATGGCACGGGCGATGGCGATACGTTGGCGCTGGCCTCCGGAAAACTCATGCGGATAGCGGCGGGCGTGTTCAGGAGGCAACCCGACGCTTTTCAGCAGTTCCTGCACGCGGGGCGTTGCGTCCTCCAGCGATCGGACCAGCCCATGCAGCAGCAGCGGTTCGGCAATGGTGAAACCGACGGTTAAGCGCGGGTTCAATGACGCATACGGGTCTTGGAAAACCATTTGGATTTCGCGGCGTAATGGCAAAAAGGCGCGATCGTCCATCTGGGAGATTTCATTGCCCTGAAACAGAATGCTTTCTGATTCGCTTTGAATCAGGCGCAGCAGTGCGCGCCCGGTGGTGGATTTTCCGCAACCACTCTCCCCGACAATCGCCAGGGTTTCACCGGGCCACACGCAAAAATCAATCTGCTCGACCGCATGTACGCGGTGCGTGACAGCGGAGAAAATACCGCTGCGGATCGAGTAGTAGACGCGCAATCCACGGATATCCAGCAGCGGATCGGCGTCATAGCGCGCGGTTTTCTGTTCGCTATCGCTGAACTGTTGTTGTCCCAGCAGCGGAAAACGACGCGGCCAGGCGCTGTCGCGCATATCGCCCAGCTTTGGCACTGCGGCTAACAAGGCTTGAGTGTATGGGTGTTCCGGATGCGCGAAAATTTGCTCGACCGTACCTTGTTCCACCACTTCACCCCGGTACATCACCACCACGCAATCGGCGATTTCAGCCACTACGCCCATGTCGTGGGTAATAAACAGCACGGCAGTATCACTTTGCTGCTGGAGATCGCGCAGGATGTGCAGAATGCGTGCTTGCACGGTAACATCCAGCGCGGTGGTGGGTTCATCAGCAATCAACAACTGTGGTTCACACACCAGCGCCTGTGCGATCATGACACGTTGGCGCATGCCACCGGAGAGCGAGGCCGGGTAGCTTTTCATTACGCGATCCACATCGGCGATGCGCACTTTACGCAGTAGCTCGCGCGCTTTTTTATCCGCCGTGGCGGCATCGCAAAGCTGGTGATCGCGCAGCGCTTCCGTTAACTGATCGCCCACCTTCAACACCGGATTGAGTGAGGTCATCGGTTCCTGAAAGATCATCGCCATATCGCGCCCGCGCAGTTGACGGCGATCGTCCTCTTTCATATTCAACAGATCGTGGCGTTGTCCGTGGCGGGAATGGAAATGGATGCTGCCGCGCTCAATGGCCGCCGAGTTGGCCAACAGGCCCATCGTGGTTAACGACGTGACGGATTTTCCCGAGCCGCTTTCACCCACAATGGCGACGATTTCCCCCTTGTTGACGGAAAACGAGACGCTTTTCAGGGCGATATGTTTGCCCAACCTGCCGCTGAAGCTGACGCTCAGGTCATCGATCTCCAGCACCGGCATGGCGGTTTGTGGGGGGGCCGACGCCGGGTGCGGGGTGGCCTGTGCGAGTTGCGTCATGTGGACTCCGGTTAACAGTGTGGACTCTTGCTGTGTCATAGCCAGATACGTCCGTGGTGATAAGTCAGATAGGGTGAGCTGTCAGCGGCTAGCCAGAGTGGGCCATCCGGTAGAGTCCACGGACGTGGTGTAAATTCGGCAGGAGATGGTGAG
>SMLE01000541.1_pt1 | contig 14275 bp, 9 predicted proteins | sample 2451431 | NCBI scaffold set ML178787.1 | reverse complement strand
CGGAAAGCGGGTTCCGAATTTACACCACCTTGACGGACTCTACCGATTTTGCGTGTAAACCTGACACTGTTTAAAAGTGACAATGTGCTTTTAAACAGCTTTAACGTTTTTATTTTGACACTACTGGGTTGCATGTTAGGTTCACATGCGCGTATGTCAGGCATCGATCTCTCTGTTCTCTGGCCCGTCAACATTCTGGTTGCTGCCCTGTTTTATCGCTGTCGCTACCTGAATACGCCGTGGTATTACGGCGTTGCCTATAGCGCCATGATCGCGCAAGACAGCCTGCTTTATGGTTGGGGCATCAGCGCCTTCAGCATTAATGGTGCCAACCTGGTGTTTATCTTTGTTCTGGTCAAATTATTGTGTTGGCCAGAACGGTATCGTCAGCAAGAAGCCGATATAACCACCTCATTACACCTGTTTGCTTCCTGTATGATCGCAGCCCTTTGCTGCGCGCTGGTTGGCGCGTTCGCGCAACACATGGCCGAGCAAACACGTCAGCCGTTTCAACAGGATGTACTCAACTGGTTCAGTGACCAGTTTTATACCTCAGTACTGTTTTTACCGTTGCTGTTGACGCTGCGCAGCGATTTCACGTTGCGCATGCCCAAAGCAGACTGGCGCAGCAGCATTCCTTTACTGTTTCTTGCTGTGTCACTGGGATTGGGTACGCTGGTTGGTCCGATTGCCATTCTGGCATTCCCCCTGCCCGCGCTCACCTGGTGTGCCATCGTGTACCCGTTGTGGGCGATACGCCTGATTACCTTGTGCACCGGTATTGTTGAACTGATCGCAACGGCGCTTCATGTTCAGGGGATTTATGACCATCAGGATGCCCTGTTTATGCATGCGATAACCATCGCCCGCATCAGTATCGCCGCCATCATCTTTAGCCCGTTGCTGATGGCCATGAACGCCAAAACCATCCGCCAACTCAATCAGCGCTTGCTGATGCAGGGCAGCCACGATTTCCTCACTAGCCTGCTTTCGCGCTATGGCTTTAACGATGCGTTAAACCGTTATGGGAAAATACCCCGTTATCGCCAAGCGGCCATCAATGTGATGCTGGTTGATATCGATCACTTCAAAGCCATCAACGACAGTTATGGACACGATAACGGTGACTATTTTTTAAAACACGTCGCGAGCCTGATTAAGCAATCCATCCCAGAGCCGGGCCTGGTGAGCCGCATCGGTGGAGAATAGTTTGCGGCAGTGTGTTTTGATTTCTCTGAGCAGGACTTTTTTGCATTAGCAGAACACTTGCGCATGCAAATTCACGACACGCCCTGCATCATTAATGGCTCACCGGTATCCGTTGCCGTGAGTATCGGTATTGCCTATGCGCCTTCTTCCGCGATAGACCTGACGCAACATGTGCACCAACTCTTTGCTGCCGCCGATAAAAATTTGTATATCGCCAAACGGGAAGGTCGCAACCGGACGGTACAGTAAGCGACTATTTCGAGCACTGACTGCCCTGGTGGGATAGGCACTACGTGCAAAGCAGGTTGCCTGATACCGCCTAAGGCAACCTGTCTTATCGTACTTTCACCGTCATCAGACGCAGGGGAAGCAAAACGCCGCTTTTACATTAATAGAAGCCAAGCAGTTTCCACCACAGTAAGCCCACGCTGAAGGTCAGCACTACGTTAAAAGTGACCTCCGCCGCATTAATTTTATAAAAGCGCGGGCGCGTGAAATAGCCCTGAGCGAAATAAATAGGCCCCGGCCCGCCGCCATATTCGGTATTGCCCCACATCAGGTTACTGAAAATCCCGAAGCAGATGGCAACCATCATCGGTGGTGCCCCTGCGGAGATGGCCGTGGCCGCAAAAGGCACATAAAGGGCAGCGACATGTCCAGAAGCCGTGGCAAACAGGTAATGCACATAGATATAGAGCACGCCCAGCAGCACAAAGGTTTCCATGGCACCAAATCCCTGGATCAAGCTACCTAGCAAGCCTGCCATCCATTTGATGAATCCCAGATCGGAAAGCCCGGTAGCCAGGCTGATGATAACGCTGAACCAGATAACCGTGTCCCAAGCAGCATGATCTTTTAGCAGAGCTTTCCAATCCACGGCACCGACGGCAAACAGATACGCCGCGAGCCCTAATCCTACGGATGTCGCAGACAGTCCGGTGATCAGACTGGTTCCCCACCCCACCAATGCCAGCAGAAAACCAAACGCCACTTTCTTTTCCGTTGTCGTCATGGGGCCTAACTGAGACAGCGCCTCACGTCCCATCACTTTCGCTTCCGGCGTGCGTTTAAGTTCAGGGTTCACCAGCTTGTACACCAATAATGGCATCAAACAAAAGCAGACCAGGGCAGGCACCACAGCGGCAATAAACCAGCCACCCCAGGTTATTTCAACGCCAAGCGAGCTTTTTGCCAGACTGCTTACTAAGGGATTCGCAGCCATGCCGGTCAGGAAAATGGCACCGGTAATCGGGGTAAACTGAAAGCAGACCATGGTCAGGAAATCCCCGATCTTTTTACCGCTTTCACCCGGTGCAGATCCTAATACGGTATTGATAGAACGCGCGATAGGGAAAATGATGCCCCCTGAACGGGCGGTGACTGAAGGCATCGCAGGTGCCATGATCAGATCAGATATGCCCAGTGAATAGGCAATCCCCAGGCTGCTGCCGCCAAATAAAGAAAGCATTTTATAGGCGATACGCTTACCCAGTCCTGAAGTGACAAACCCCAGAGACAGGATATAAGCGCAGAAAATCAACCACACCGTGCCGCTGGCAAAACCAGACAGCGCTTTTGCTTCGGTAAGCGTTTGGGTAAAGATGGCCACGCAAAGCGCGATCAGCATTACCGCCCCCGAGGGCAATGGCTGCGTCAGGATGGCTGCGATGGTAGCAGCAAAAATGGCGAACATATGCCATGCCTGGGGAGAAAGGTTAGCAGGTACGGGAGCAAGCCAGATAGCGATGCCCAATGCGATGGGCACCACCACGGCTAACACCTTTTTCCCTGTGGATGAATCCGATGACATAATCATCTCCTCATACGTAGAGCGGGTGAACGCCGGACATTACGACCGGCTGGCAGAGCTTTTTAGCACCTGATCAACCATTTCTGGTGCCATGCCCAGATAGTTGGTCGGATCGGTCAAACGCTCAATCAGTTCTGGTGCCAAACGGTCGGCCACGTTCGGCATCGCATTGAGCACATCCGCCAGTCGGCCGCCTTTCTCATTCACGATGCGGCAAGCATTGTAGACGATATCATGCGCATCCTGTCGGCCAATATAAGGTGCCAGACCCATCATCACCGCTTCCGCGACGATAAGTCCCTTGGTCATATCGAGATTACGCGCCATCGCCTGTTCATCCACGATCAGACCGCTGAGCATAAAGTTGGCCTGATGCAGCGCACCGGCGGAGAGAATGAAGCTTTCGGGAATGGCAATCCATTCTGCATGCCATGGCCCAGTGGCACGTTCGAGATCCTGTACCATAGCATCTAACATCAAACCGGCTTGCTGTCGCACGCCTTTCGCACATGCCAACATCAATTCGCTCGAAATAGGATTACGCTTTTGCGGCATGGTGCTGCTGGCACCGCGGCCCTTCACAAAGGGTTCATACAGTTCGCCAAACTCATTGGATGCCATCAACATCACATCATAGGCAATCTTGCCCAGCGACCCGGTCATCAGTGCCAGCAGATTAACCGCTTCGGCAAACCCATCACGCGCCACATGCCAGGTAGAAACAGGCACCCCTAGCCCCAGCTCTTCCATCAACGCTTTCTGAACGTCCAACCCTTTATCACCCAGAGAGGCCAAGGTTCCGGCGGCACCGACAAATTCACCGACCAGAATGCGAGGACGCGCCTGCTCCAAACGCTCCTGATGACGATCAAACATATCAAGCCAGATAGCCGCTTTATAGCCGAAGGTCACTGGCAAAGCCTGCTGCAAATGGGTACGCCCCGCCATCGGCGTAGTGCGATAACGCTGCGCCAGGCCAGCAAGCGTCCCACGCAATGTTTTGATTTCCTGCTCAATCAGTTCAAAAGCATCACGGATTTGCAAAACCACAGCGGTGTCCATAATGTCCTGAGTGGTTGCCCCCAGTGAACAAACCCACCGGACTCACCTGCCTGTTTAGAGATTTGATGCACCAGCGGCAAAATCGGGTAGCCGACAATTTCGGTTTCATGACGCAGTAGATCAAAATCCAGCGTATCGGCATTGCAGCGCAGGGCAATCTCTTGCGCCGCCGCCTCCGGAATGACACCACAGCGCGCCTGAGCTTTGGCAAGCGCTATCTCAACTATGACATATTTTCTAATCAGCTCGTGGTCGTCAAAAACGGCTCGCATTGCTGGCGTGCCAAATGCATCACGAAACAGTACGGAATCAAGCACATTCGAAGCCATAAAAGCATCCTGAAATGAGAGTAAGAGTGATAAACTGCGCCAGTCATGCCGCAATAGGGGTGCCAGTAAGCCAATACTGTTAAGAGGCATGACAGGCGCATCGGGTACTCACCTATCTGTACTATTGTTTACGTACAAGCGCAGTTAAATGTACGGACATTGTGAATGTACAGACAAGATAAAATGTACGGACATTAAAGCGAAAGCGTTTTAGCGCAGCTTTGTTATATTGATCAGCTATGCGGGAAAAAAACCGTTGCCTATGAAAGAATCGTTGTATCGGCGCATTACGCGTGAATTTGCACAGCAAATCCACTCCGGACAGTACCCGGTGGGCTCCCTGTTACCGACGGAAATGGCTCTGTGCGAGCACTATCAGGTCAGCCGACACACCATGCGAGAGGCGCTGCGCGACCTGACCGAGCAGGGATTGATTACGCGACGCAAGGGGTCAGGCACACAAGTGGCTGACAAAGCGCAGCATAAAGGGCTAAACCACCCGCTGGCTTGTCTGGAAGATCTGTTTTTTCTAGCGAAAAACAATCCGCGCGTAGTGAAAAGGATTGATGAAGTGGTTGCTGACTATGACCTGGCACAGACTATCGGCTGTGAGCCGGGATCTCGTTGGCTACACGTTGCCAGCATTCGGGAAGACAGCGAGAACAAAGACGCCCCCATCTGCTGGACAGACAGCTACGCCAGCGCCGCCTTCACCAAAGTGCGCCAATTGGTGCGCAGCGATCCCTTTGCGCTGATCAGCGATCTGATCGAAGCCCACTACGGCATTCAAAGTGAGGAGGTTCGGCAGACCATCTCTGCGGTCACCGTGTCAGCGAAAATTGCCAAGGTGCTGGGCGTTGAGCCAGGATCGCCCGCACTCAAGATTGTACGCCGCTATCAGGATCGCGATGGCAATACGTTTGAAACCACGATTTCGGTGCACCCAGCCGATCGCTATGCGTGTTCTATCGTACTGACGCGGGCAAAAGGCTGAGAACGTCGCGTTCCTCATGAAACGGATATGAATCACTCACACGTTGTAGATACGTTTAGAATTAAGCCGTTATAGTACGCACAGTACAACTACGGAGAGCGATTTTTGGACAGTCAAAGCGATATACGTTGTGAAAACATCGATCGTGTAAGCACTGATCGTAAAAACAACAGCATTATCTCTCCGGCAAACTGACACACCCTAATGTGCGTAGCTTGCCGGTAACGGCAGGCGGAGCAATCAGCATTTCGATCACGATTGCATCCCTGTTAAACGTTTATCTATGACGGCAGATATGAAAAGCCGTATAAACAGGAAGCATCAGGATGCATCTCTACACTTACGTACTCTTCCCTCCCGGCCATCAGCGCCTTTATATCCAGTAATCACTTGCTTTCAGGCAGCGGTGAAGGCGTTATAGCAGCGCACCACCACCTTAAAGCAAAGCGATCATACTGAATACACGCCCGGTTTTTCTGGATATCCTGGATATCCTGGATATCCTGGATATCCTGGATATCCTGGCGTTCCGGCATCACTACGTTCACGTTATCGCTTCTCAGCGGTTAAGGAGCCGAAATGGACGATCACCCCAGTCAGCAATCTACAACGCGTTGCCGCGTTGCAAAGGATGACACGCTAACTCGTTTGCTTCTCCATCCTCTCTGCCACGCATAACAATTAGTCCGTTTGCACATCATGCCCTTGAAGGACGGCTTCTCCACGTCTTTAAAAAGACGTCCTGAAAGCGATGTGCCTAAAAATGAGTAACGGTTATGACTCAGATGTTAGAAAACTTGCCCGTTCGCCGTCAGCAGTCGGTAAAAAAAAGCTACCTTATTGCAGATGAAGCGACAAAAAGCCTTGATAGTACCCTGTCCTCGCTTTCCACCAACCTGGACGGTTTGGTTGAGGCTGAGGCAAAGGAGCGCTTACTTGAAAATGGTCCCAACCAGGTAGCGCAAGAGAAAGCGCCTCCCGCGTTAACACAGCTCATCAGCGCCTTTAATAACCCCTTTATTTTTATTTTACTGGCATTGGCCGCCATCGGTACGTTTACCGATTATTGGCTGCCCTTGCAGCGCGGAGAAGAGACCGATTTAACGGGTACCATCATCATTCTGGTCATGGTAACGCTGAGCGGTCTGCTGCGTTTCTGGCAAGAGTTCCGTACTAATCAGGCAGCAGAAGCGTTGAAATCGCTGGTGCGCACCACCGCCACCGTACTGCGCCGCGCCCATCCCAATGCGCGCGCGGAATGCCATGAGATCCCTCTGCAAGCGTTAGTACCTGGCGATATCATTTTACTGTCGGCAGGTGACATGGTGCCCGCAGATGTAAAACTGGTTGAATCACGCGATCTTTTTATCAGCCAGGCAGTCCTCACCGGTGAATCCCTTCCCGTAGAGAAATATGACACCTCAGCCCATGTGGCAGAGAAATCCTGTCAGACGCCTGTCGATCAGAAGGGGGGATCTCTACTGGAAATGGGCAATATCTGCCTGATGGGCACCAATGTCTCCAGCGGCATCGCCAAAGCCGTTGTCGTGGCTACCGGCAATCACACCTACTTTGGTTCGTTGGCTAAATCCATCATAGGCACTCGTGCGCAAACGGCGTTCGATCGCGGTGTCAACAGCGTGAGCCGCTTGTTGATCCGCTTTATGTTGATGATGGTACCCGTGGTATTGCTGATTAACGGTTTTACCAAAGGTGACTGGGCCGAAGCAGCGCTTTTTGCGTTAGCCGTCGCGGTTGGTCTGACGCCAGAAATGTTGCCAATGATTGTCACCGCCAACCTGGCGAAGGGGGCAATCAGAATGTCGCGCAGCAAAGTAGTCGTCAAGCATCTCAACGCCATCCAAAACTTTGGTGCCATGGATGTGCTCTGCACCGACAAAACCGGAACATTGACGCAGGATCGCATCATTCTCGAACACCATCTGTGCGTCAACGGTAAAGAGAGCGAGCAAGTGCTGAGACTGGCCTGGTTAAACAGCTTTCATCAAAGCGGTATGAAAAATCTGATGGACAAGGCCATCATCCGCTTCGGCAAGGAAAAGCCGGACATTGCGGCGCTGACCCAACATGACAAAATCGATGAGCTGCCCTTTGATTTTATTCGCCGCCGCCTGTCCATTTTACTCAACAGCGGAAACCAGCAGTACCAGTTGATCTGTAAGGGCGCGTTAGAAGAGATGCTCGCCATTGCGACTCATATCGACGATAACGGTGAAAAGCATCCACTGGATGATGCCCGTCGTAGCGCGCTGCTTGCACTGGCAGAGCGTTATAACCAGCAGGGTTTCCGTGTATTGATGATAGGAACGCGTGAATTTGGTGCCAGCGATTACCACTTCCCACTTACCGAAGCCGATGAGCGGGACATGGTAATCCATGGCCTATTGACCTTCCTCGATCCTCCGAAACCCTCATCCGCTTGCGCGATCACCGCACTGCGAGAAAACGGTGTGCAGGTCAAAGTGCTCACGGGTGACAACCCGGTGGTATCCAGCAAAGTGTGCAAAGATGTTGGGCTTGATGCAGACCAGCCACTGCTTGGTGCGGATATCGATAAAATGGATGATGCCACGCTAGCACGCGAAGTGGAGCAACGTACACTGTTTGCCAAGCTGACGCCGATGCAAAAATCGCGTGTACTAAAAATGTTGCAACGCAACGGCCATACCGTCGGCTTTTTGGGGGATGGTATCAACGATGCTCCGGCACTGCGTGATTCTGATGTCGGTATTTCGGTGGATACCGCAACGGATATCGCCAAAGAGTCAGCAGAAATCATTCTGCTGGAAAAAGACCTGATGGTACTGGAACAAGGGGTGATCACCGGACGTGAGACATTCGGCAATATCATCAAATACCTGAACATGACCGCCAGTTCTAACTTCGGTAACGTGTTTTCCGTGTTGGTTGCCAGCGCCTTTATTCCCTTTTTACCGATGCTGGCCATTCATCTGCTGCTGCAAAACCTGATGTACGATATCTCCCAGCTCAGCCTGCCGTGGGACAAAATGGATAAGTCGTTCTTACAGCGCCCGCGCAAATGGGATGCAAAGAACATTGGTCGCTTTATGCTATGGATTGGACCGACCTCTTCGTTGTTCGACATTACGACCTTTGCCGTGATGTGGTATGTGTTCGCCGCCAACAGCGTCGAGCATCAGGCATTATTTCAGTCAGGCTGGTTTGTTGAAGGGCTGTTGTCGCAAACGCTGGTAGTGCATATGTTGCGCACGCAGAAAATTCCCTTTATTCAAAGCACCGCAGCGCTACCGGTGATGCTGACCACCGCATTGGTCATGGCGATCGGGATCTATATTCCGTTCTCACCGCTGGGAGCGTATATCGGTTTAACGCCGCTTCCATGGGAATATTTCCCCTGGTTGGTCGGCACCTTGCTGAGCTACTGCCTGCTCACTCAGGTGATGAAACGCATCTATATCCGACGTTTCGGCCAGTGGTTCTAAGCTGAACAGACGGTCACTCACGCAACATTGCGCGTCTTTTGCCCTGCGGCGTGAGTCATCTTAATCGTAGAGTTTCTCTTCATCACCGCGCGTTGGCGTTCGGCTGGCGCTCAGTCGTTTGACGGAGGCATTAAGCGCCATCGTACCATGCAGCAAAATGTTGCTGGCAGGGCGCAGTGGTGATGCCAGACGCTGCTGCAATAACCTGATCGCCTCCTCGCCCAATTCATCACGCGGCACATGCAGCGAGGTCAGCGGAATATCATGCAACGCCAACAGGTTAAAACCATCGATGCTCATGATGGAAATATCCTGCGGTACGCGCATCCCCGCATGTTGCAGCGCATTCATTGCTCCTAACGCCATGAAATCGCCGCCGGCCAAAATAGCGGTTGGCCGCTGATCGTTCGGGCATTGTGCGAGAAACTCCGTCAATGCGCGTTCACTTTCCGCAGCGCTAAAACCGTTTGCCAGCAGCAGATGACGTGGCTCATCAAAAGGAAAATTATGGGCGTTAAGCGCTTCACGGATCCCTTGTAAACGCCACTCCATGGTATAGCGCCGCAAGCAGACCAGATTGAGAATGTTATGGTGCCCTTGCTCAATCAAATAGTGCATCGCCACTTCGCCAATCAAGCGGTGATCCGGCGAGACGCTGGGTAAACGCATCTTTCTGTCATAGCTGTTAATCAGGATACAGGGTTTACCCAAATCCGCCGCCAAGGCGTGAATATAGGGATCATCTATCCCGATTAGTAGGGCTGCTTCCGTAAGGGGGTCGTTCATTTTTTCCAGAAACAGGGCTGCATCACTGTTGTTTTCTTCCAGTCCACAGTAGCGTAAACGCACCTCATGGGGTGCCAAGGCATTGACAAGCCCCTGGATCACTTTGTAGTAAAAGATGTCAGACCGCGAATCAAACGCTCGCGACGGTGCAAACACCATAATGCCATTGATTAACAGGCGTCCAGAGGCGATATCATCAAGCACACCGTACTCTCGCGCACATGCCATCACGCGCTGCTTGGCTTTTTCGCTAGTGTTAAATTTGCCTGACAACACTCGAGATACCGTACTGATAGAAAGCCCGGTTTGTGCCGCAATTTTCTTGATTTTAAGCTTTCCATTCATTTTGTGATCCCCTTCAAATTTGAAGATGAAAAAATTTTCACGCTAGAACTGCCCATATCCTAACCGGTTTTTATGCCCAACGCTAAAATAAGACAACGTTATGAAAATTTTTGCAAAAAAGGGCGTATCCCACATCGATTATCTCCTTTAGGCTTAATTGGTAGACCAATTTAGAAAACAGAGCCTCAAGAAGAGTCTTATATAACAAGCTGAATTTTAATATAAATAATCATAATATAGCGATAGGGTGAGTGTTTTAGGTTACTGATGGTGTAACAGAAAGAATAACTTATCAGGCCAAATCAATCATCACCCTCTGACGGAGATTATCATGAGTCTCAATATTGACAACGCTGACCCCGCAGCGCACGGGAAACGAAAAATCAAAAACCTGCGTTGGTGGGTTTTGGGGCTGTTTCTCTTAGGCGTCACCGTTAACTACATTACGCGTAACTCGTTGGGTATCCTGGCACCTGAATTAAAAGCTACCATGGGGATCACCACGGAGCAATACTCCTGGATCGTTGGTGCATTCCAATTGGCCTATACCATTTTCCAACCGCTGTGCGGCTGGTTGATTGACGTGATTGGTCTGAAAGTCGGCTTCCTGGTGTGTGCCTCTATCTGGGCCCTGATGTGTATGCTCCACGCAGGCGCAGGCAGTTGGTTACATCTGGCGATTCTGCGCTTCTTTATGGGGGCTTCAGAAGCGGCAGCTACGCCAGCTAACGCCAAAACCCTCGGGGAATGGTTCCCGAAAAAGGAACGTCCGATTGCCGCAGGTTGGGCTGGCGTGGGCTTCTCTATCGGTGCCATGCTAGCGCCGCCCATCATTGTTATTGCACACAGCTACCTCGGCTGGCAGGGTGCATTCATGTTCTCCGGCGTACTGGCCATGCTGTGGGTGGTTCTGTGGTGGTTGTTCTATTATGACCCGGAAAAACACCCGAACCTGAGCAAAACCGAGCTGGAATTCATCAAACAGGACAACGAACCTGCGCCAGTTAAGCTGCCTTTCTTTACCGCACTGAAAACTGTGGGTAAAAACAAACGCTTTTACGGTATTGCCATTCCGGCCTTTATGGCAGAGCCAGCCTGGGCCGTGCTGAGCTTCTGGGTGCCGCTGTATCTGGCAAAAGAGCGCGGAATGGATCTGAAACAGATCGCCATGTTCGCCTGGCTGCCCTTCCTGGCTGCTGACCTGGGCAGTATCGCCAGTGGTTACCTGACTCGCGTCTATACCCGTCTGTTTGGTTGCAGCCGCGTCAACTCTGTCGTTGCCAGCTCCGTCACCGGCGCATTCCTGATGATTTCGTTGGCATTAGTCGCGCTGACTAAAGACCCGTATATCACCATCCTGCTGATCTCCATCGGCGGTTTCGGTCACCAGATCGTCTCCTGCATGTTGAGTGCGCTGGTGGTTGAATCGTTCGAGAAAAACCAAATGGCAACGGTCAATGGGATGCGTGGCTCCTTTGCCTGGATCGCCAGCTTCCTGTTCTCACTGCTAATTGGTGTGACAGCAGACAAAATCGGCTACAACCCGCTGTTTATCGCAATGGGCTTCTTTGACCTGATTGGTGCCATCTTCCTGGTTGCCTTCATCGCCGAGCGTCGTAATAAAGCGCGCGCTGCATAATGTGTTGTCGAAAGGCCTTGTTACGACAAGGCCTTTCGTACTGTGATGTCTTCGATTGTTTAGTTTGGAACGTTGCTATGAAAATTTTGAAAAACTGGGTGCTAAACCAACAAACACAGGCGTTTGTTGAAATCAACGTAGACAACCAGCATCTGTTTCGCCTCTATGTGCTGGAAAATGACCTGTTTCGTGTGCTGATCAAACGTAAAGGGGAACTTGCCCTGGATCGCACCTGGAGCATCGCCCCGGAAGCAGGGAAAGATGTGGCATGGGAAGGACGTGAACGCGAAAGCACCGCGGGCTTTGCCCTGCCCGGTTTTACCCTGACGACCCTTGAAGACGGCCTGCGAATCGCTACCAATAAACTGCGCGTTACCCTACATCAACCGCTGTGGTTGTCATGGGAATACTGTGACCAACAGGGTGAATGGCAACCGCTCGCCGCCGACCGCCACACCAGTGCGTACCTGCTGAATGCCCACGGTGATGGCGTTGAGCACTATCAGCGTCGCCATCCGCAGGAACAGTACTACGGGCTGGGTGAAAAAGCCGGTGATTTGAACCGCGCTGGCCGCCGTTACGAAATGCGTAACCTCGATGCCATGGGCTACAACGCGCAATCTACCGACCCGCTATACAAACACGTGCCCTTCACCATCACTCGTCGCGGTGACGTCAGTTTCGGGATGTTTTACGACAACCTGAGCAGCACCCGTCTGGATCTGGGTAACGAACTGGATAACTACCACGTTGCTTACCGTCGCTACAGCGCAGAAGCTGGCGATCTCGACTACTACCTGTTCCTGGGTCCACGCGTGCTGGATGTCACCAAGAAATTCGTGCGTCTGACCGGTAAAACCCTATTTGGCCCCAAATGGAGTCTGGGTTACAGCGGTTCAACCATGCACTACACCGACGCTCCTGATGCGCAGCAACAACTGCTGAAATTCATTGAGCTGTGTAAAGAGCACGCCATCCCCTGTGATTCGTTCCAGTTGTCATCCGGCTACACCTCGATTGGCAACAAACGTTACGTGTTTAACTGGAACTACGACAAAGTGCCGCAACCGAAGGTGCTGAGCCAATCGTTCCACGATGCCGGTCTGAAACTGGTCGCCAACATCAAGCCGTGCCTGTTACAAGACCACCCGATGTACCAGCAGGTGGCAGAGCAACAACTGTTTATCCGTGATTCCGAGCAAGATGCGCCAGAACGCTCCTGCTTCTGGGACGATGAAGGCTCACACCTTGACTTCACCAATCCGGCAACGGTGAAATGGTGGCAGGATAACGTCACTTCGCAGCTACTGGAAATGGGGATCGATTCCACTTGGAACGACAACAACGAATATGAAGTGTGGGATGGCGAAGCGCGCTGCTTTGGCTTTGGCAAACCGATCGCCATCAAACACATTCGCCCGGTAATGCCGTTGCTAATGATGCGTGCATCGATGGAAGCACAACAGCGTTTTGCGCCGGAAAAACGCCCTTACCTGATCTCCCGTTCCGGCTGTGCCGGGATGCAGCGTTACGTGCAAACCTGGAGCGGCGACAACCGCACCAACTGGACCACGTTGCGTTATAACATCCGTATGGGTGTTGGTATGAGCCTCTCCGGTTTGTACAACGTTGGTCACGATGTCGGCGGTTTCTCTGGCGATAAGCCTGATGCGGAACTGTTCGTACGTTGGGTACAAAACGGTGTGATGCACCCGCGCTTCACCATTCACTCCTGGAATGACGATCATACGGTCAACGAACCCTGTATGTACCCGGAAGTCACCCCGGCAATTCGCGACGCCATTGCGCTGCGTTATCGTCTGTTGCCCTACCTGTACACCCAGTTGTGGCACGCCAGCCAGGACGATGAGCCGATGCTGCGCCCCACCTTCCTCGATCACGAACACGACACCGTCACGTTCCAGGAAACTGATGACTTCCTGCTAGGTCGCGATCTGCTGGTTGCCAGCGTGGTTGAACAAGGTCAGCGTCAGCGTCAGGTTTACCTGCCGAAGAACGCGTCTGGCTGGTACGATTTCTACACCGGCACCTGGTTCAGCGGCGGACAAACCATCACACTGGATGCACCGCTGGAACGCTTGCCGTTGTTGGTTCGCGCTGGTGCGATGCTGCCAACCTCTGCGCGCTTGAAGTACGTCGAGCACCAAACGGACGATCAGCGCGATCTGCTGCTGTTCCCACCGTGCGGTAAAGGTCAGGACAGCGGCCTGCTGTTTGAAGATGACGGTGAAACCCATGGCTGGCAGCAAGGTAATGCACTGTGGCTGCGCTGGAACATCACCAGTGACAACTCACGCATTGATGTGACCTTCACGCAGGAAGGTGACTTTGCTCCTGCCTGGAAACGCCTGCATGTTCGTTTACCCGCGCAGGACCAACGCACGCTCTACATCAACGGTGAAGCACAATCTCACTGGGATCGCGCGTAACGGCACCCCATCGACGACGTCACTTCCCCCCGTCATCCTCGGCGAAAGCCGGGGATCTCTGTGAGAACAAATGCGTTTCTTGGACAAGAGATTCCCGCCTTGGCGCTGAGGAATCCTCAGCAATGGGCGGGTAAAAAAAGACAGGCATAGAGTTTTGTGATCTACT
>SMLE01000641.1_pt1 | contig 14308 bp, 19 predicted proteins | sample 2451431 | NCBI scaffold set ML178787.1 | reverse complement strand
AAGTTCGATTTATTCAACAAAGCCGCCAATACTTTGTTATCAACATCTCTACGAGGATCGAGGTATTCCAAAATGAGGCTGTGACTGAAAATGCCCGTTGTCACGTTACCTGTCCACTCGACACCCTTGATGGTTGATTTATCCGTATTGAAATACTTATTCGCTGAATAGTCGTAATCGATAAGGTTGTCGATTTCATTGGGATATGCAGCCAAACGCCAAGAAAGCGGTCCCGTGGTTCCCTCAAGACCCGCTTCCCATTGTTTGGATTCTTCAGGTTTGAGATTACTATTAGCCCAAGATGCACCATAAAGCTGGCCAAAACTGGGGGCTAAGAATGCGGTCCCATACGACAAGGTAATGCGATAATCAGGAATAAATTCCCACCCTGCCGCAGTCTCCCAAGTGTTGTGACGGTTATATTGAGTGCTGTCATCGGTACGAACACCACCTTCTAACGTTAACTGGTCAAAATAGCGCTGCTGTGCTGATAAATACAGTCCCGTATTTTCGCGCGAATACGCTTCACTGCCAGTACCCGGTTTTTTCTCTTCTCGACGCCAATCTACACCGCCGCTGACCGTTCCTGATCCAATTTGTACAGCATTGCCCCACTGAACGCTGCGCTGAGTAATCTCTGTGAGGGAATAGTCATTGGAGTAATTACCATATGTTCCGATGAAGTTGTAATCCTTATAAGTCTGATAGCTACCCACTAACTGAGAGCTCCACCCTTCATGCTGGAAGCGTACACCTGTATCTAAAGTTTTTGGAGTAAAGTTGGCGAGTATCTAAACCTCCAACAAAGGTTTGATCGTAATCGGTAGTATTGCTGTAGCCATAGGAACGGAAAAAACCGGCCAAATCATCATTAAAGCGATGCTCAACGCTGCCCCAAAGTGATTTACTGCGAAAACCGTCATTATCTGCATCAGCAGGCACTGGTGAAGAAGGATATACGTTGTATCCTTGGGTTTCATCAAAGGCTCCAGCCAAGGTTATCGCCGTATTATCCCCCAGATGCTGTCGAACACTTCCGTCATACCTCTGAGCACGCCTTGAGCCCACACCCGCTTGCAGCTTTCCACCATCACTTTCTTTTTGTGTAATGATGTTAATAACTCCGCCAATAGCCTCAGAGCCGTATACTACAGAGCGAGGGCCACGGATAAATTCGATGCGTTGCACCAGAGAAATGGGGATCTGGCTGAAATCAATACTGCCGGTAACGCTGGTTGATGCCAGACGAACACCATCAACAAGCACCAGCACATGCCTTGACTCCGTCCCTCGAATAAAGAGAGAACTCAGTTGCCCACGTCCACAGTTCTGCCCAATATCCACACCGGGTAAACGACGCATCACATCATTTAGGCTTTTCGGCTGCCAACGATCGATATCCTCTCGAGTCACAACATCAATAGGCGCCAACACCGTATTCACCGGCTGTTGAAAACGGTTAGCGGTAACCACCATGGTGTTGTTGTCAGTTTGCTGCGCCCAGCCAGAAAAAGCCGTGGCAGAGAGCGCCGCCAACAGCGATAGTTTTTATAAGACATGTAGTTAGCATCCAAATCACATTGCGGATGCCGCATTACCACAATCGATAGCTCGCGACGATCGTGAACATTGCGACGTAAACCGGCAGATCTTCGGGCTCGGGTGACATTGCTGTAGCAATCAGAAACGACGACTTCCCACCCGCAGGCAGTGTCTGCATTCAATGCTGTCGTTTCTCTTCCCCTTACCGCTGCGCGTCAGCTCCAGGTTTTCACTGGATTCCCTTTTAACTCACACTGCGTCAGCACACAGTGCAATACCGGCACGCTATGCTACGATGGCCGCTTACGGATGTCTAGACTTCCGCTATGTGAAATTATTATCGCAGCAACAACGCTGGACATCCCTTCGAGATGCCCTACAATCCCGGCCAGTAAACTTCTTTTCACCTTTATTATCGTTTTGAAGCCGAGAACACCATGACGCCAGAGAACCTGCCCATCGAACAGTATGACGACCTGCTTGCGGAAAAGACGGAACGTCTACGGCAGATGATGGTGCCCTTTGCTGCGCCTGAGCCAGAGGTGTTCCGTTCTCCAGTGAGTCATTACCGTATGCGGGCCGAATTTCGCATGTGGCACGAAGGGGACGATCTCTACCACATCATGTTCGATCAGCAGACCAAACAGCGGATCAGAGTCGATCAATTCCCTGCGGCCAGCATGTTGATTAATCGACTCATGCCCATTCTGATCGATGCACTACGCAACGATGTGATACTGCGCCGCAAGCTGTTTCAGATTGACTATCTGTCGACGATGAGCGGTGACGTGGTGGTGACGTTTATCTACCACAAAGCGTTAGATGACGCGTGGCAACAGCAGGCACGCACGCTGCGTGATGCACTGCGCGCTCAGGGATTCGCTCTGCAACTGATTGGTCGGGCAACAAAAACCAAAATCTGCCTCGACAGAGATTATGTCGATGAACGACTGCCTGTCGCCGGGCGTGAGATGATCTACCGCCAGGTGGAAAACAGCTTCACCCAGCCCAATGCCGCCATCAATATCCAAATGCTGGAGTGGGCGCTGAAGGCTACGGCGGGCTCAACCGGCGATCTGCTCGAACTTTATTGCGGTAACTGCAACTTCTCATTGGCATTGGCACGTAATTTCAATCGTGTATTAGCCACCGAAATCGCCAAACCGTCCGTCGCCGCAGCACAATTCAACATTGCCGCGAACCAGATTGATAACGTGCAGATTATCCGCATGGCGGCGGAAGAATTTACCCAAGCGCTACAGGGTAAGCGTGAATTTACCCGTTTGCAGGGTATCGATTTGTCCGACTATCAGTGCGACACCATTTTTGTCGATCCGCCACGTAGCGGCCTGGACGACCAAACGCTGTCCATGGTGCAGGGTTACTCGCATATCCTCTACATCTCCTGCAACCCGGAAACCCTGTGCAACAACCTGACCCAACTCTCGACGACGCACCGTATCACTCGTCTGGCACTGTTCGATCAGTTTCCCTACACCCACCATATGGAATGCGGCGTGCTGTTAGAAAAGAAGGCGTGACCGCCTTCTCAGACTGGTGACAAAGCCCGTTGTTAGGTGAAGTGGGCGATGAGGTCGTAGTGGTGTGAGCCGCCAGAGCGCCCTTCGTCGTGATTGGCCGAGAAACACGGACATGGCGAAAAGGGCTTGCCCGTAATCATCAGGATGCAGGCGCGTCGTCAATCGGTCGGCGCTTTTTAAGCCGCAAGCCAATCCAGAACACCAACGCGCTATACAGCAGCAACCCCAACAAAAAGCAGGCGGCAGCCAGCAGTGGGATGCCTTCAGGCATCTCAATATTGAGGTAACGCTGGTGCAGGCAGTAAACCGAGAGCACCAGGGCAACCAGCGGAAAGACGGAAAAAGGCACGATTGAACTGAATAAGGCAGCAAATGAACCATTGACCGACAAACCGGCGATCAATGCCAAAACCAGGGTGCCTTTTTCTTGATGAGGGTATTTTGTCATGATGTCTCCCGTAGTTTTAAACACTCAAGCGTTTTAAACACTCAGGAACACGATGAGACGCCGACTGCGTGCCACCTTAACAGAGGGGAAACATCACCTCAGGCTCGCAGCTACACGTCAGACGTATTCACTTCCTTCTCATGTTCCTTTCTGTACCAGTAGTAAGCCCCTTTGGCAATCAGGCGTAATTGCAGCACCAGGCGTTCTTCCAATTGCCGCCGTTGCTCAAGCCCAACGTCCAACGCCTCTGCGCCAGCGCTAAACACAATCGTGACCATGGCTTCAGACTGGGCCTCCGCAAATTCACGCGGGATATGATTTTCTACTTCGAGATAGTCCGCCAGTTCCGCAATAAAATGCTGGATTTCACGGGCTACAGCAGCACGAAACGCGGCAGAGGTGCCTGAACGTTCACGCAGCAACAGACGGAACGCATTGGGGTTGTTGCCAATGAACTCCATAAAGGTGGCGACCGATGTGCGAATAACGCTGCCGCTTTTGGCAATACGCTGGCGTGCCTGTCGCATCAGTTGACGCAACATCAGGCCGCTTTCATCGACCATCGTCAAACCCAATTCATCGACATCGCGGAAGTGGCGATAAAAAGAGGTGGGAGCGATGCCCGCCTCACGCGCGACTTCACGCAAGCTCAGGCTGGCGAAACTCCGTTCGGCGCTGAGCTGACTGAAAGCAGCTTCAATTAAGGAACGGCGAGTGCGTTCTTTTTGTTGTGCTCTGACACCCGTATTTTGTGTTTCGACACCCATATTCAGCTGACACCATCCGCTTTCCTCTCCAGGAAAGCACTATAGCAAACTTTACTTGCGACATACTGAGACAAAGTTTGCCATATTGAAAATGAGACAGAGGATTGTCATACCAGCAGCAGGGATAAATTGGGTTATGTACTCGGCAGTGTTACAATAGCGTTATCGGCTTGTATAAAAACAGGATTACCCTACCATGACACAACAAGCAAAAACTCAGCAACCGTTTGATTATGATGCCATCATTATTGGTTCCGGCCCAGGCGGCGAAGGCGCGGCGATGGGGCTGGTAAAGCAAGGTGCCAGAGTGGCCGTCATCGAGCGCTATAACAACGTCGGCGGTGGGTGCACACACTGGGGAACCATCCCCTCCAAAGCGTTGCGCCATGCCGTCAGCCGCATCATCGAATTTAACCAGAACCCGCTGTACAGCGATAATGCGCGCCCTATTCGTTCCTCGTTCTCCGATATCCTACGTCACGCAGACAGCGTCATCGGCCAGCAAACCCGTATGCGTCAGGGTTTTTACGAACGTAACCATTGCGAAATATTTTCAGGTGAAGCGCATTTCATCGATGAGCACACGGTTGCCGTCCAGTATCCCGATAATATGCAAGATACGCTTACGGCCGCTCACATTATCATTGCCATAGGATCACGTCCCTACCATCCGGCAAACGTAGACTTTGCACATCCCCGTATTTACGACAGCGATTCTATTCTGGAACTGGATCACGAACCCCAGCACGTGATTATTTATGGCGCAGGTGTGATTGGCTGTGAATATGCCTCAATCTTTCGTGGCCTGAGCGTAAAAGTGGATCTGATCAACACCCGCGATCGTCTGTTGGCGTTTCTCGATCAGGAAATGTCTGACGCCCTGTCCTACCATTTTTGGAACAATGGCGTTGTTATTCGCCATAACGAAGAGTTCGAATCGATCGAAGGCACCGCTGACGGCGTCATTGTTCACCTTAAATCCGGTAAAAAGATGAAAGCCGACTGCTTGCTGTACGCCAATGGGCGCACCGGCAACACGGAGACGTTAGGGCTGGAAAAAATCGGTTTGGTGCCCGACGGGCGCGGCCAGTTGAAAGTCAACAGCATGTACCAAACCGCACTGGCACACATCTATGCGGTGGGCGATGTCATCGGCTATCCCAGCTTGGCTTCAGCGGCCTACGACCAAGGACGATTGGCGGCGCAGGCCATCGTCAAAGGCGATGCCAGTGCACACCTGATCGAGGATATCCCAACGGGGATCTACACCATTCCGGAAATCAGTTCCGTAGGGAAAACCGAGCAGGAGCTTACGGCGATGAAAGTGCCCTATGAGGTTGGGCGCGCGCAGTTCAAACATCTGGCGCGGGCACAAATCGTTGGCATGAACGTGGGAAGCCTGAAGATACTTTTTCACCGAGAAACCAGGCAAATCCTTGGTATTCACTGTTTTGGCGAGCGTGCAGCGGAGATTATTCATATCGGCCAGGCCATCATGGAGCAAAAAGGCGAAGGGAATACTATCGAATATTTCGTTAATACAACCTTTAATTACCCAACGATGGCCGAAGCTTACCGAGTGGCGGCACTTAATGGGTTAAATCGCCTGTTTTAATGCACTGTCCAAATAGTGCTGCATATGTTCCCGCACCGCGTCCGCCAGCTGTTCATAGCGACCGCGCAGTGGCGATCCTGGGCGGTACACCAGCGCGACAGTTCGCTTCGGCTCCGGCTTGTAGCACGGTAAATAACAGACACCATCACGCTGGCGCTCATGAGGCACCGCCAGTGAAGGCAGCAAGGTGATCCCACTGCCAGCGGCAACCATGTTGCGCAACGTTTCCAGGCTGGTGGCGCGAAAATGCGTATCTTCATCTGCCCCTGCCTGGAAGCAGAACCCCAATGCCTGATCACGCAGGCAGTGCCCATCTTCCAGCATCAGCAGTTTTTCACCGGCCAGATCGGACATGGCAACACGCTCACGGTTTGCCCACGGATGATCCTGATAAATCGCCAGTTTCATCGGTTCGTCAAACAGTGGTACTTCGATAAATGCTTCCGATTCCTTGACCATCGCGAGAATGGCGCAGTCCAGCTTGCCGCTATCCAGATGTGCCAGTAGTTGATGCGTCTGCGCTTCATGCAGGTACATTTCCAGCTTAGGAAACGTGCGATGCAGCATGGGAATGATATGCGGCAACAGGTAAGGCCCAACGGTGGGGATAAGCCCAATATGCAGTGGACCAGACATGGTCTCTCCCTGTTGGCTCGCCATCTCTTTAAGCACTTTGACTTCACGCAGCACGGTCCTTGCCTGTTCGACCAGTAGCAAGCCAGCCTGAGTAAACAACACTTTTCTGCTGGTGCGCTCCAATAACATCACGCCAAGTTCATCTTCCAGTTTACGAATTTGACCGCTGAGTGTCGGTTGGCTGACATGACAGGAGTCCGCTGCACGCCGGAAATGACGGTGTTCAGCTAACGCCACCAGATACTCTAGATCCCGAATGTTCATTTATCATTATCCTTAACACGATAGCCAAAAACGATAGGTAGGATACCAATCAATGGTAAGCCCTATCAACAAAGAAAACGTTTGGTTCCCGACAACAACGGTATCTTATCGGTTAAAAAATATAACCAGCGACGGCGTTAAGAAAATGAAATTTGTTTCACTATTTAAATTTTATAAAACCTTCAATGCTGGATAATCATAAGATGCCAAATATTAAAAACACACAAAGCCGACACACTTTACCGAGGTAGTGGTAATAACATAGCGCATCAATAATGACATAATTATTTTACCCTGCAACATATCAATGAAGTTTGAATAAAAAGTGGAATCGAGCCGGGCGCATCACACGCATCAGTAGCGAAATTTAGTACTTCATCCGCTTCAATCGGGTTAATGTCCGAGAAAAGCCGTAAACAATGCCGTAAACTGAGAAAGAATATTAATGAAAATATACCAGCAAGGGAGATGTCACCACTCACGTTTACCTGCGGATAAGCATGTCAGCAACGGTGATATCAACGATCTCATCATAAGGTTATGGCGCGTTAAATCAATGCCTGATAATCCCCCAGTATTGCGCGCTAAGCGAAAACAAGAACTGGAATCCATATTAAAAGACACGCGAAGATGTTTAGATATTATTATCAATAATCCTGAAAAGCATAACTTCAGTAAAATTCCCCGGTTAGATAAGCTAGAGGTAAAAACCCATGGCTATATTCTTGATGAGCAAGCCAAAGACTACGATACGGAATCGGATTCTGAGATGTCGCTCTGTGAATCAGAGCCGGAACCCGAGAGTAAAGATCGCCCGACAACCAGCAAAGCGATAGGGGAAAGAGGAAAAGAAAAACGCACGTAATGGCAGCGCGCAACGGTTACGCACTGCCATGCTAGCTTTTAATCAGTTGGCAGCAGGCCTTACACCCAGTGTATGGCAAATCGCATAACTCAACTCCGCACGGTTGAGCGTATAGAAGTGGAAATATTTCACACCCTCACGGCTGAGGATTTTCACCATGTCCATGGCGATGGCCGCGCCCACCATTTTGCGGGTGTCAGCATCGTTATCAAGTCCATCGAACATTGCCGTCATCCAGTTCGGCACGCGCACGTTCGTCATGGTGGCAAAGCGTTGCAGTTGTTTGAAGTTGGAGACCGGCAGAATGCCCGGCACAATCTCTACATCAATGCCCGTTGCGACGCAGCGATCGCGAAAACGTAAAACGTAAATAGCTTTCCACATCGAAAAAGAACTGCGTGATGGCGCGATTCGCACCCGCATCAATCTTTTTCTTCAGGTTAATCAGATCGGCCTGCGCGCTTTTGGCTTCCGGGTGAACTTCCGGATAAGCCGCAACCGAGATATCAAAATCACCGACGCTTTTGAGCAGGCTCACCAAATCGGTGGCATACATATCCGGTTTGCCCCCTTGCGGCGGTAAATCCCCACGCAGTGCCACAATATGGCGAATGCCGCTTTTCCAGTAATCCTGTGCTATCTCAATCAGTTGCTCGCGGGAAGCATCAATACAAGTCAGATGCGGCGCAGCTTCCAGTCCGGTACGCTCTTTGATCGTCTTGATAATGCTGTGAGTACGGTCACGTTCGCCAGAGTTTGCGCCATAAGTAACAGAAACAAACTTGGGTTTCAGGTTGCTCAGGCGGTCAATTGAGTTCCACAGCGTATCTTCCATTTCGCTGGTTTTGGGCGGAAAAAACTCAAAGGAAACATTAATTTGACCCTGGATCTCCGCCAGGCTTTGATTCAGCGCTTCCCGCTGGTTTGCGTGAAAAAAACTCATACCCTTGCCACCCTTGTCGTCACGTTACCGTCATTATTTATCGAACGTCTATACGTTTAGACGTCTATATAGAAAATGACGGAATCTCAACCAAGAGCCAACGAATTTCGTTTAAAAACTGTTGATGATTGCTCAAGGTAAATGAATTTTTTTCATCATGCTGTCTCGTCCCACCTTACAGGACGGGAACGTCGTTGAAATGTACGGTATGCCCCTGCGTTGTTACCCAGAAAATAGCGTACTGCGGCGTTTCCTGGCTGATGTCAAAACCGGGGACAAAACGCAGTGCAGACTGATGGTTGGTGCTACGCACCGTAGTAAAGGTGATGCCGCGCCAGTTACCGCTGGCAGGACGGTGCACATGGCCTGCAGCAATATGCCGAACGTTGCCATAACGTAGACAGCGACGGCAAGCCGATGGGCATCGGCGGATGATGCAAAAACAACAATACCGCTTTGTCCTGAGCTCGGCGCAACTGCCCTTCCAGCCACTGTAAGCGCATACTGCACAGGTTTCCCGCGACATCACCGCTTTGCAGTGAATCCAGCAGAATCACGCAATGATCGCCGAGGTTCGTGACATTTTGGATAAAACCATGCTCATCGGCTAACGCGGGAAACGCGGGAAACGCGCGCAAGAAGGCCTCCCTGTCATCATGGTTTCCTGACGTCACGCGCCAAGGAACCTGCAATTCCGCCAGCGTATCAGCGAGGGAGGCGTAAGATGCCGCACTGCCATCATCGGAAAGATCGCCGGAAATAACCACCAGCGCAGCATTACGCTGATGCGTATTAATATCCGCGATTGCTGCCTGAAAGTGTTGCAGCGGATCGCGTCCGTGCAACACACGACCTGGCGTCGTTAAATGAAGGTCGGAGAGCTGAATGATTTTCATGGTTTCCCTCTGTGCATCACAATGCGTGGCATGCTCAAGATATTCAGGCCGATTGGCGGCGTACCAGCGGCGCGCTGACCTCGGCTTTGCTGGTTGGTGCCTGCGGCTGTGCTTGTCGACGTTCCAGCAACTGTAGCGCCTGTGCGGCCATCACTATCGGATCCTGACGGAAGGTTGTCAGCGAATAGGCATCCCAGCCAGCGGCAGGAATATCATCGAAACCGATAACCGCCAGATCGTCAGGGACAGACAATCCTCGCTGACGCGCGCAATCAATCACGCCAAACGCCATTAAATCGTTGATACAAAATACGGCATCCGGCCAATCAACCGGCGATTGTGCAAACAGCGACTGACNCCCCGCATAGTCTGATTCGACGCCACGTACCGTGCTCACATCCAATCCCAGCAGGGCGCTTCATCGCAAAATGCCTGCTCACGCTCAACAATGTTCGGAGTGGCTGATGCAGAGCCCATCAGCGCCACCTGTTTTCTGCCGTCCGCAGCGAACAAGCGCGCCGCCGAGCGTGCCGCTGTGTCATTGTCGATATGCACGCTGTCACAGGCATCCTCATTGCGCCCAATCCCACTAAACGGCTGCTGTTCGCCAGCAGACCGCGCGCCAGATCGTTGACCTGATAGCCCAGTTCCTGCGCTGCTGCCATCACTTTGGTGTAAGTCTCTGCTGAGACGCTTGCACCCGGTGTGAAGCTGCGCGACACCGCCGAGCGCGATACCCCCGCCCGGCGCGCCACATCCTGCGCGCTGACATAACGCTGTTTGTTGATGCTCATTTACCGATCCTCGCCAACACGTCTGCTTTCAGGAAACGTTCCACCATCAGCATGAAAACAATGGAAGGCACCAGTAATACCAGTGCGGTTATCGACGCAATCTGATAATTGCCGCCCGCCCCGGCGCTGTACAGCATCAACGGCATCATCTGCACATCCGGCGCGCCGACAAAGTAGCTGCCCGTGAATTCATCCAACGATTCCAGAAAGACAAATATGGCCGCCGCCATCAGCCCCGGAAGTGCTTGCGGCAGGGAGATATAGATAAACGTGCGCCACGGCCCAGCCCCAATCGAACGGGCGGCCTGTTCCATCTCACGGCTGATAGCGGCAAACGCCGCTGAAGCAATCCACACCGCGAACACTAACCCATGCACCGTGTGCACTAACACCACGCCAAACAGCGTGCCGTTCAGCCCCCACTGATAAAACAGGCGAGCGATATTCACGTATACCGTCAGATTGGGAAACGCTTGTGGAATCAGAAAAATCAGCAGAATAACGCCGCGCGCAGGCAACGCTGCGCGCCGAGAATACGCGCCGCCAAAAAGCAAAACCCCATTCAGTGGGCAACAGGTGCGGATAAAACCATTTTTCCGCCACGGCCCACAGCAGCAAGTTAGCTAACGGACCAAAGATGAGAAAAATCATAACGCCCAGCATAAGCGCCGGAACAATCCATCCCAATATGCGCCTCATGCTTTCTCCCTCATGCTGATACGCAGATAGATAATCGCAAATACCGCCGTCATGAACAGCGAAATGGCACCCAGCGCATTCGCCACGCCGTAATCACCATAGGCGTTGATACGAAAGGCAATATTGGCGCTCAGCAGCGTTGGGGATTGCGCATTGATCATCAGCGGCACCGACAGCACCGACATCATGGTCACGAAAGACAGAATCAAGCCGGTCAGCAACGTGTGCCACACCTGCGGCACCACAATTTCGAACAGAATTCGCAGCCGACCCGCGCCGAGATTGCGCGCTGACTCCATCGTCCCGCGGTCCAGTGATGCCATTGCGCCAGAGACCAACAGCGCCACAAACGGCGTCTGTTTCCAGACAAAGACACGATACCGCGCCAGTCAAGCCAGTTGCTGGCGCTGGCGATATCGACGATGCCCACCATATCCAATGCTCCGTTTAGCCAGCCGTTTTTGGCCAGAAAGGTGCGTAAAATCTGTCCGGTGACAATAAAGGGAATAAACAGCGGCCAGCGATAAACCCAGCGCAGCAGTGCGACCCAACGCGGATTTTCACCCAGCGTCAGGTAACCGCCGATCAACACGGAAAACAGGCCAATCAGTAACGTAGACACGCCAACGATCAGCAACGTAAACAAAATATCCGGGGTGTAGAGCGCCAACGCGGTAACAAAATTGGCCCCACCGATGCCTTGCTCGCTGACAAAGGCGCCGCCAACGGACAGTCCGAGCGGAGCGATAAAGCACAGCGCCACCACCAGTAGTGCAGGCAGTACCAACGCAATACCCGCCAGACGAGAAGAAAAAGAAGGGAGTGGTAACATGCGGTTCTCCCCTTCCCGGCTAGACAGGCCGGGAAGGATGCTATCAATCAATCAGGTCAATAATGCGGGCGATTACTGCGCCATCGCGCGCTCATAAGCATTGAGGATCGCGGCGTTATACGGTGCGATGGGGAAAGTTTTTCCTTTGGTCGCCAGATCCTGCGGTGAAATATCGGTAAACAGACGCTGCCAGACTTCCGGCTTCAGTTCCGATTGAACGTATTTGGCATCGATACCCGGATACCAGTTAAAGCGCTCAACAATGCCCTGAGCCTGTACTTTCGGGCTGGTCGCCAGTTCGACAAACTGCTGGGCCAGTTCACGATTGGGGGCTTGTGCCGGGATCACGTAGTGCATCGGCTGGCCAGGCATGCCCGGTGCAGGCAGCAGAAGTTTAAAGTTATCCGGCAACTGGCCGTTCGCTTTCCACGAGTAGAACATGTCTACTCACACTGGGCCGATGGCAATCTCACCCCGACTCAGCATATCCAGCGTGCCCGCATTGCCCGGCGTCAGGGTGACGTTTTTATTGAAGGCTTTCAGGCGATCAAAAGCCGGTTGCCATTTCTGTGCTTCCGCTTCTTCAAAGGGGCCGTTCATCAACTTATTGGCATCGCCACCGTAAGCGTAAACCCATCCCATCACAAAGCTGACGCCCGACGCGCCTCCTTTAATGCCGTTATAGCCGAACTGTTTTGGGTGGGCTGCCGCCCACTGTTGCAGTTCGTCATAGCTTTTCGGTGGGTTCGACACCAGCGTCGGGTTATAGGCCAGTGAGGTTTGGCTGCTGAACATCGGCATCACATAGCCTTTGACATCACTGCCTAACGCTTTATCTGCCGCCGCCATAGTGACTAACTTGCCACTCGCAATCGCATCACGGTATTGCAGCAATTGGCCTTCCTTCACCATCGGGCCGACAAATTTTTCATGCACCACGGCAACGTCGGTATCCCAGACTTTGCTGCCAGCGGCTTGCTGCGCGTTAAAGCGCTCAAGGATCTTCTGCGAGCCAGCATCGCCAGGTCCGGTACCGACGGCTCTGACTTTGACGCCAGGATGCTGTTGCTCAAACAGCGGCCCCAGATAGTCGTTCACATAATCGACCATGTTTTGATCGCCAGCCGTCAACACGGTCAGCTCTTGCGCCTGCGCAGCAGAAAGTGAAGCGCTCATCATGAGCGTTACAGCAAAAATGCGTTTCATGTCAGTGGTCTCCAGTACAAGATTGGGTAGTCAGGCCGGGAAGCGAATCGTGAGAAGCACAAGCCAGTGATGTTGAAGCGAACGGGGCTGGCGTGTCAGATGCAGGAAATAGGAATAGCGCCTCAGCCGGTATCTGCACCTCTACGCGCTGACCAACGTCATAAGGCGCAGAGGCATGCACCTGCATCCGCCATATCCCGCTGACAACCGTGTGCTGCCAATGACCACCCGGATAGCGTTGTGCCAACACGGTGCCCTGACGCACCAGCATGCCGGGAGCCGCAGGCGGTGCCTGTGTCGCATCGTAGAGCTGTGCGGCTTCGGCACGAAAGCGCGCCTCCACCGTGCCGGGTTGCAACGCCGCATGCCGTGGCACCAGCGCCGCACCCTGCTCATCGCCACGCAGCGTCAACCGATCGCCGTCATAGTAGGCTTCCAGCATCAGTTGGTTTTCAGCCCCCATAAACGCCGCGACAAAGGCGCTGGCCGGGTGGAGGTAAACCTGTTGTGGACTGCCTGCCTGCATCACGCGTCCTTGGTGCAGGATGACGATACGATCCGCCATCACCATGGCTTCTTCACGGTCGTGGGTCACGTGAATGGCCGTAAGGCCCAAACGCTGCTGCAAAGCGCGAATCTCGTCGCGCAGTTGCAAGCGAATGCGGGTATCCAGATTGGAGAGGGGCTCATCAAGCAGCAAGATGTCTGGTTGTATCGCCAATGCTCGCCCCAGAGCGACGCGCTGACGCTGGCCGCCGGAGAGCTGTGCCGGTTTACGCGATCCCAATCCACTCAGTCCCAGCATGTTTTCAAGCTGGGTCACACGGCGGGCAATCTCCGATCTCGGCATACGTCGTAATTTGAGCCCGTAGGCAATGTGTTGCGCCACCGTCATATGCGGCCACAGCGCGTAGCTTTGGAACACCAGCGCCATGCCGCGTTTTTCCGGCGGATAGTGGGTAATATCCTGGCCGTTGACCAGAACCGCACCGGCATCTGGTGCCGCAAATCCTGCGATAGTGCGTAGCAAGGTCGTTTTGCCGCAACCAGAGGCACCGAGCAGCGCGACAAATTCCCCTTGAGCAATCTCCAGGTGAATATCATTTAAAACAGGCGTAGCGCCGTACCCGGCATGCAGGTGATCGAGCGTAATATGCGGCGTTAGCGCAGCGGAAGAAGACCTTCTATTTTGCACACCTGTGCACCCAAACAAAGGTAGAGTCCGTCAAGGTGGTGTAAATTCGGAACCCGCTTTCCGGC
>SMLE01000335.1_pt1 | contig 14371 bp, 15 predicted proteins | sample 2451431 | NCBI scaffold set ML178787.1 | reverse complement strand
CGGAAAGCGGGTTCCGAATTTACACCACCTTGACGGACTCTACCCGATGCATCAGGCACTCTTTTTCTCGGAGAGCAGGTCTAGCACATCCTGGGTCTGCACTAAACGGGCAATCACGGTGTCGTCGTCCAGCGCATTGGTCAGGCGGGTGATCACCGCAATATGTTCGTTATTACGCGCGGCGATACCGATCACCAATTTTGCGACGTCATCCTCATCATCACCGAAGCGCACCCCCTGCGGATATTGGCAGGAGACGATGCCGGTTTTCAGCACGCGATCTTTGGCTTCAATGGTGCCATGCGGCACAGCGATGGATTCGCCCAGATACGTCGAGGTCAGCTTTTCACGCGCCAGCATCGCATCCACATATTCCGGCTCGACATAGCCACCTTTCACCAGTTGCTCACCGGCAAAGCGAATCGCCTGCTCTTTATCGCTCGCCTGCAAGTTCAAGAACACGTTAGCAGCACCCAGTTGGAACAAAGTGGCGGCTTGCGGCTCAGAAATCGGCGCAGCGGCAACGCGACCACCCGCAGGTTGAACGGCGGCCAAACGGCTCACCAGATCGCTGTACAACTGGCTGTCGAGGAAGTTGGTCAGCGAAATATGCTGTGCTTGTGGTGCAGGGCGCAGGGCGCGTTCGGTCAAATCACGATGCGTAATCACCAGATCGACATCCTCAGTCAAGCTGTTGATGGCGCTATTGGTGACAGAAATTTGCGTCAGCCCGGCATCCTGCACTTTCTTGCGCAATACGCCAGTCCCCATGGCACTAGAGCCCATGCCAGCATCACAGGCCACAATGATTTTGCGCACGGTGCTCAGATCGCCGCTGATGCCAGTGGGCACTGAACCGCCTTTGGAGGCGGCTTTCATCTCTTGCACACGGCGTGTGGCTTCATCGAGATGTCACCCTCTTTTACCTTGGTACTTTTCAGCAGAATCGCTGACAGCACAAAGGAGACGGCAAACGCGGCAGCAATCGCCACGATATTGGCAAAATAAGCCCCTTTCGGCGTCATTGCCAACACGGCCAGAATAGAGCCCGGAGAGGCCGGAGAAACCAGACCACCGCCCAGCAAGTTCAGCGTGAACACGCCAGTCATACCGCCCAGAATCACCGCAATCAGCAGACGCGGGTTCATCAGAACATACGGGAAATAGATTTCGTGGATACCGCCCAGGAAGTGGATAATGGCAGCGCCCGGTGCGGACTCTTTGGCATTACCGCGTCCAAAGAACATGTAGGCCATCAGCACACCCATGCCCGGACCAGGGTTGGCTTCAATCAGGAAGAAAATAGACTTACCGGTTTCCGTCGCCTGTTGGATACCCAGCGGCAAGAAGATACCGTGGTTAATGGCGTTATTCAGGAACAGAATTTTGGCCGGTTCGACAAAAATAGAGGCCAACGGCAGCAGGTTGGTCTGCACCATCAAGTTTACGCCCGCCGCCAGGATTTTCGATAACCCTTCGACGAGCGGACCAATAGCCCAAAACGCCAGTATAGCCAACAACATGCCGATAATACCGGCCGAGAAGTTGTTGACCAGCATTTCAAAACCGCTTTTGATTTTACCATCAACAGCGCGGTCAAAACGTTTGATGGCCCATCCGCCCAACGGGCCGACGATCATTGCGCCGAGGAACATCGGCATATCCACACCGACGATCACCCTCATCGTGGTTATAGCACCGACCACGCCACCGCGATCGCCCGCCACCAAACGGCCGCCGGTGTAACCGATAAACAGCGGCAGCAGATAGGTGATCATCGGTCCCACCAGCTTTGCGAGCGTTGCATTCGGCAGCCAGCCGGTTGGAATAAACAACGCGGTAATCAGGCCCCAAGCGATAAACACCCCAATATTAGGCATTACCATGTTGCTCAGGAAGCGGCCAAAATTCTGAACTTTGACCTTTGTATCTGCTGTGAGCATAAAAACACACCCCTATTCAAATGCGCGATCGCAAGCGCGTGTGGTCATTATCGTGAGACGGTGTGACTGCCTTCCGTCGGTAGAGATCGTGCGGACTCTAGCACGTCGGTTTGATACCGCAACCTCACGGCAATGTGTGACAAACGTCACATATAATCCCCACATCATTGCTACATTTTAGTGATTGAGTTCACATAAAATCACCGAATACGGTCAATTCGACGTATCATCATCCGCATAAACGGCAGTGCAATGTGACCTAAATCATATTGCAGCGCTGTGATTTTGTTTTGATTATGTGATTCAAATCACTAAATATCATCACCACCTCACGTTATTGCCCTACAGCGATGGTTTCAACAACGGTAAAAGTGGTGGTAATCCGTTCATCAAATCGCGCTGCTGTGTTGCCAGAGGCGTAATAAGCGCGTTGTAACGCGCCGCCTGCTGCGCCGTTTCAAACTGCACCTGATTTCCCACAAAAGTGACCTGCTTGCCCTGAGCTTGAAGGAAGTCACCCACCTGCGCCAACTGCTGTGCCAGCGTGGCAGCGGTTGGTACCACGTTCCCCAATGCCGCCGCCGGTTGGGCAACCACTTGCGAGTAAACGCGCTCATACAGTACTTGCACCTCTTGCGGCTGGCTCAGGTTACGGCGGGCTGAATCTGCCTGGGTTTTTGCCGCCTGCACCTGCTGCCCCAGCAGGTTTATTGCCCCAACAGCGCAACGCACGCCGTCGCGTTGCGTCAAATAATCCTGTGGCACACGAATCTGAGAAACATGCTCCAATAACGGTTTGAGGCTCACCGCCATGCTTTGCTGCAACTGCTGGGAAAAGGTGGTTAAGATGGCGTAATCGTTGGCAAAAGGTCCTAACCGTTTTTTCTGATCGTCACTCAGTGCAGGCGGCACGCTACCCGATTGCGATGGCACGCTTTGCAATACCGTGATAAACGCCTTGCGCTGATCCGCTTCACTATCACCTCAGGCCGCCAGTTGGAACACCATACCCAACGCCAGCACCGGCAATAGCCAGCGCGCGCGCCACCCCATTGTTATCGTCATGCCATACTCCTTATCGCACGTCTTATCCGGTGAAAAAGCGGACCACATTGCTCCGCCTTATCCCTAAGCATAGTCGAATCAGCGCGATACCCTCGTTTTTCTGCCAAGCTAACGCGATACTCGGCATGCGGTGGCCGAATAACAACGCGCTGCTGCAAAATTGAGCAACACATCCATAACGGTGCAACGCCACAGAGCAAAACACGCCTACGGCAGGAACCACTCTATTTCCCGCTGTTTTACGACCATATTCAGCAAAAACATCACTCACAGCCCCCAAACGCAGAGATAAAATCTGCCATTTTTTGCTATTAAGCTGGTGTGATTCTTGCTCAGTGGGTATATCCCATCACGACGCAGGAAAGACAGACGATGACACCCGCACTTCATCTTGGTGAGCAAAACGGTTTTCGTTGCGCATCGCGCATTCAGGGACTGGCACAACACAGTCAACTGCTGACAGATTGGGCATTACGCTATGACCAAATCTCTCACGGACGATTTGAAGGTAGCCTGAAAGAGGCCTGGCTGGACGGTGTACAATTCTACCAAGAGCAACTGTCACAATCGGTGTTTCAACGCGGCCAAGGCCGAACGGGCACGCTCTGCCTCGGGGTGTTTAATGCACTGTCGGGAGAAGCGCGCTGGATGGGAAACAGTCTGACGCAGCAGGACATTACCTGGTCCTACGACGGCGGCGAGTTGATGCTGCAAACGCCGGAAACCTCTTCGCTATTGGTGCTGAGCATTCCTTTGGCGCTGTTATCGGATATCACCGATGATCTGCCGCACCGGGTCTACGCCATTCATCACGATCTCCTTGCCAACCGACTGCGCGAACACATTTTGGCCATGTTGCACAGCGTGATGGAACACCCGCTGCAATTTGCGCAACGGCAGGCACGGTTGCAATTTCTCAGCGATATCCGCGAGCTTGCCCTTGCCTTTTTCACAGCCGTGGGCACGCAGACCATCAGCGTGTGCCCTTCTCTGCAAAAGGCGCAGCGTGTCGTCACCAAAGCACAGGACGCACTGATCGCCCACCGCGATCGGCCACTGACTATGGATGAACTGTGCCAACTGACCCACACCTCGCGTCGCACCCTGCAAAACTGTTTTGAAACCGTCACGGGCCAAAGCCCGGCAGTATTCCTGAAAAACATGCGACTCAACGGGGTGAAACGCATGCTGGTGATGGAAGGAGAGTACGCACAGATCAGCGAAATCGCCTCCAAGTGGGGCTTTTGGCACCTGTCGCAGTTTACCGCCGACTACAAACACCTGTTTGCTGAATTGCCCTCTCACACGCGGCGTGCGGTTCATCATTTGATCTGAAAATGATGACTATTCGTCACATTCAGGTTTGCCAGATTTCGATAACGCACACGCCAGAGCCCTTCATAGACTGACCATGAACCATCACGTAGGGGAACGGAACATGGCACAGCACTCATCATCAGCGCACACGCTGCCCCAGACGGCATTGCCGCGGGGGAACCAGCTCCAGAAAGGCAGTCTTGGCCTTTGGTCGATCATCTTTTTTGTTATTGCCGCCGCATCGCCCTTAACCGGCGTCGTCGGAGGCTTGCCCGTCGCCTTTATGGCAGGCAACGGCGCAGGCGTGCCCGGTGTTTATGTCCTGGCGGGCGCATTGCTGCTTATTTTCAGCTTTGGTTTTATTGCCATGAGCCGTTATGTGGTAAACGCTGGCGCTTTCTACGCCTATATCGCACAAGGGCTGGGCACCCACAGTGGCATCGCCGGGCTCGGCATCGCACTGTTGGCCTACACCGCCATTCAGCTTGCCGTCACGGCCATGTTTGGCTTCTTCTTCGCGCAGTTCGTGCAGATGCATACCGGTATTGTCGCGCCCTGGTGGCTGTTCTCACTGCTGATGCAAGCGGCGGTCGTCGCACTCGGCATTGCCAAAGTGGAACTGGGCGGCAAAGTGCTTGGCATATTGATGCTGATGGAAGTCGGCATTGTGCTGCTGGTTGACGCCGCCATTGTTACCCAGCCTATTGCGTTTGATATCAGCGCATTTACCCCATCCACCGTGTTTCATGGCGATGTGGGCATTGCGATGATCTTCGCCATTTGCTCTTTTGTCGGCTTTGAAGCGACGGCGATCTACTCGGAAGAGTGTCGGCAACCAGCCAAGATAATCCCACGCGCCACGCTGCTCGCCGTGGTGCTGATCACCAGCTTTTTCGCCCTCTCCGGCTGGGCATTTGTGCAATATGCGGGGGCTGCTCACGTTGCCGAGCTCGCCGCCAAGGACCCCGGGATGTTTGTGTTTACCGTCACCGAACAGGTGCTTGGTCCGTAGGCTATACAGGTGATGTCGGTCTTGCTGATCACCAGCCTGTTTGCCGCAACGCAGGCGTTCCATAACACGCTGTCTCGCTATCTGTTTGCCATTAGCCGTGACGGTTTGCTGTGGTCGAAAATGGCAAAAACCCACCGCACGCACCAGACGCCCTATATCGCCAGTCTGGTGCAAGGCACGTTTATGCTGTTCGCCACCGCGCTGTTCGCCCTGGCACAGTTAGACCCGATGGCAAACGTTTTCTCCTGGGCTTCCGCCTTGGGCAGCATGTCGATTCTGGTGCTGCAATTCAGCGTCTCGCTCGCCGTTCTCGCCTACTTCCAGCGGAATCCTGCGCTGCCGGTGTCACGTTGGAGACGCCTTATCGCTCCGGCCCTCTCCGCCCTCGGCATGCTGGCAACGCTGGCGCTGGTGGTCAATAACCTCGACGTACTGAGCGGCTCCTCCTCGCCGGTGGTGTCATCGCTGCCCTATCTGGTGCTGATGGTGGCGTTTGCCGGGTTTATGAGTGCGCACTTCCTGCGTCGCTTGAGCCCCGAGCGCTATTCACGCATCGGTCAAATGGTCGAAACCCTATAACGCCACGCGGATTCGTCCGTTGCCGCTCCGGCGGTAACGGCTCACCGTCATCTGATTTCATGGAGTTCACAATGACAACACCCTATAACCATACCGATTACCGTTTTTGGCATCCGATGGCACACCCGAATGACTGGGCCGAACGCGAACCGCTGCGCATTGTTAAAGGCGACGGCCTCTACATCTGGGATGATAAAGGGCGCAAAATGCTCGATGGCTTCGCCGGGCTGTGGTGTGTAAACGTGGGCCACAATCGCCCGGAAATGAAAGCCGCCATCGCCAAGCAGATGGATGAACTGGCTTACTACCAACTGTTTGACGGCGTCAGCCACCCGATGGCTGAAGCGCTGTCTAATCGCCTCATTCAGATGACACAACAAGAAGATATGCGGCGGATGTTGTACGGCATGGGCGGCTCGGACGGTGTGGAGACCGCCCTCAAAGTAGCGCGTCAGTACTGGATTTTGCAAGGCAAGCCGCAACGCACGCGCTTTATCTCGCTAAAGAATGCCTATCACGGCGTACACATGGGTGGCACCTCGGTGTCTGGCCTGCCGATCTATCGTCTTAACTATGGCCCAATGCTGGAAGGCTGCACGCAGATCGAATCGCCCTGGCAGTATCGCAACCCGTGGAACTGCGACGATCCCGATACACTAGGGAAATTGGTCGCCGAACAGCTAGAACGTGAAATTCTTTATTACGGACCGGATACCGTCGCCGCGTTTATCGCTGAGCCCGTGCAGGGCGCAGGCGGCGTGATTGTGCCACCCGCTAACTTCTGGCCGCTGGTGCGCGAGATCTGTGATAAATACGGCGTACTGCTGATCGCCGATGAAGTGGTCACCGGGTTTGGCCGCAGCGGGGCGATGTTTGGTTCACGTGGTTGGGGCGTAAAACCAGACATCATGGTGTTTGCCAAAGTGCTCACCGCCGGATATGTACCGCTGTCGGCTACCGTACTGAATCAGCGTATCGAAGCGGCCTATCTGGATAACCGTGATGCGCGTGGATTGCTGATGACGGGCTTTACCTACGGCGGTCACCCGCTGTCTTGCGCCGCCGGGCTGGCGGTGTTGGATATTGTTGAGCAGGAGAATCTGCCTGCCAATGCCGCACTTCAGGGGGAATACTTGCGGGGTCAACTGCTGCCGTTTGAGTCACGCTCGCTCCGTGGGCAACGTACGGGGCAAAGGGCTGATGCTGGCGCTGGATCTGGTAGAAGACAAAGCGAGCAAGCGGTCATTAGCGCCGGATAACGGCCTGGCATTTCGCATTGCGGAAGCAGCACGCGACGCCGGTGCGGTGGTGCGCCCCGTCGGGCCGAAACTGGTGTTGGCTCCCCCGTTAACCATCGATAAAGCCGGGTGCGATACGCTGGTGCTGGCGCTGCAAACGGCGTTTGAGAAAGAAGACCGGTAACAAGACAACGGTAGAAAAAAGGGCCGTTCCTGCATGAACGGCCCTTATCTGTTTAAATGCTACGCGTCGCGCTGTTCACTTACTGCAATACGGAAATATCCGCCACTTTCAGGAACAGGTTACGCAATTGATTAAGCAGCGTCAGACGGTTCAGACGCACGCTTTCATCTTCCGCGTTAACCATCACCTTATCGAAGAAGTTATCAACCGGTTCACGCAGTTCGGCCAGTTCCGCCAACGCTTCCTGATAGCGCCCTTCAGCAAACCAGGGTGCCAGTTTGCTTTCCAGCGCGGTTACGTAGGTGGCCAGTTGAATTTCCTCTTTCTCTTTGAGCAGAGCAGCATCAATGTTGGCGTTCAGCGTATCGGTGGATTTCGCCAGAATGTTAGATACTCGCTTGTTGGCCGCAGCCAGCGCAGTAGCGGCATCCAGCGAACGGAAATGACTCACCGCTTTCACGCGGGCATCGAAATCTGCCGGACGGGTCGGGCTACGGGCCAATACCGCCTGAATGGTGTCCACGCTATGACCTTCTTCCTGATACCAGGCGCGGAAACGGCCCAGCATGAACTCGATCACGTCATCGACCACGTTAGCGTTGGTCAGCTTGTCGCCATACAGGCGTACCGCTTCTTCCGTCAGCGTTTGCAGATCGAGCGGCAGCTGTTTCTCAACGATAATACGCAGCACACCCAGCGCAGCACGGCGCAGCGCGAACGGGTCTTTATCCCCTTTCGGGTGTTGACCGATACCGAAAATCCCCGCCAGCGTGTCCATCTTGTCGGCAATCGCCAATGCGCAGGCCACGCCTGACGCAGGCAGCGCATCTCCGGCAAAACGCGGCTGATACTGTTCGTTCAGCGCGACGGCAACGTCTTCGGCTTCACCGTCGTGACGCGCGTAGTGCATCCCCATTACGCCTTGGGTGTCGGTAAATTCGAACACCATGTTGGTCATCAGATCGCACTTGGAGAGCAAACCGGCACGTTTCGCGTGAGCAACGTCGGCACCGATTTTCTCCGCCACCCAGCCCGCCAAGGCCTGAATGCGATCGGTCTTGTCGCGCAGCGTACCCAACTGCTGTTGGAACAGCACGGTTTGCAGACGCGGTAGATGATCTTCCAGACGTTTTTTACGGTCGGTGTTGAAGAAGAATTCGGCATCCGCCAGACGCGGGCGCACCACTTTCTCGTTACCCGAAATAATCTGCTGCGGATCTTTGGATTCAATGTTGGCAACAAAGATGAAATTCGGCAGCAGCTTTCCGGCGTTGTCATACACCGGGAAATACTTCTGGTCGCCCTTCATGGTGTAAACCAGCGCTTCGGTAGGCACGGCCAGGAATTTCTCTTCAAAGCGCGCGGTCAGCACCACCGACCATTCCACCAGTGAGGTCACTTCTTCCAGCAGGCTTTCGCTCAGATCGGCATTACCACCAATCTGGCGTGCAGCCGCTTGCGCATCGGCTTTGATCAACTCCTTACGCGCTTCATAATCGGCAATAACCTTGCCGCGCTCCAGCAGGATGCTCGGGTATTGGTCAGCGTTATCGATGGTGAATTCGGGTTCACCCATAAAGCGATGGCCGCGCACGGTGCGAGCGGATTCAATGCCCAGCACCTGACCGGGGATCAGTTCATCACCCAGCAGCATCGTTACCGTATGCACCGGACGCACAAACTGGGTCTCTTTATCGCCCCAGTGCATCAGTTTCGGAATCGGCAGTTTCGCCAGCGCGTTTGCGACCATATCCGCCAACAGCCCCTGCGCGCTGCCGCCTTTTACCAGCGCGCGATACAGCAGCCACTCGCCTTTGTCGGTCGTCAAACGTTCTGCCTGATCGACAGTGATACCGCAGCCGCGCGCCCAGCCTTCAGCTGCTTTGGTCGGTTTGCCCTCAGCGTCATACGCCTGAGCAATCGCGGGACCACGTTTTTCGACTTCACGATCCGGTTGTGCAGCGCTCAGTTGTGCCACTTTCAACGCCAAACGACGCGGCGCGGCAAACCAGCTCACGTCACCGTGTGTCAGTCCGGCATTATCCAGTTCAGTGGTGAAGTTAGCGGCAAAGGACTCCGCCAGAGAACGCAGCGCCTTTGGCGGCAGCTCTTCCGTGCCGATTTCCACCAGAAAAGTCTTGTCAGTCATCGCTGTTAGCTCTCTTTCTTGTTACACATCGGGAAGCCCAGCGCTTCACGGGAAGCGTAGTAGGCTTCGGCCACCGCTTTGGTCAGCGTGCGAATGCGCAGGATATAGCGCTGACGTTCGGTAACGGAAATGGCTTTACGCGCGTCCAGCAGGTTAAAGCTGTGCACGGCTTTCAGAATGCGCTCGTAGGCAGGCAGCGGCAGCGGTTTTTCCAGCGCCAGCATCTGTTGCGCTTCTTTTTCGTACTGCTCGAAGCAGGTAAACAGGAAATCGACGTCGGCGTATTCGAAGTTATAGGTGGACTGTTCCACCTCATTTTGGTGGAAGACGTCACCGTAGGTGGTTTTACCCAGCGGGCCATCGCTCCACACTAGGTCATAGACGCTGTCTACGCCCTGGATATACATTGCCAGACGTTCCAGACCGTAGGTGATCTCGCCAGTGACCGGCTTGCACTCAAGACCGCCCACCAGCTGGAAGTAGGTAAACTGCGTGACTTCCATACCGTTCAACCACACTTCCCAGCCCAGCCCCCAGGCACCCAGCGTCGGGTTCTCCCAGTTATCTTCCACGAAACGAATATCGTGGATGGTCGGGTCCAGTCCCAGCGCTTTCAGCGAACCTAGATACAGCTCCTGAATGTTGTCTGGTGACGGCTTGATGATGACCTGGAACTGATAATAGTGTTGCAGGCGGTTCGGATTTTCCCCGTAACGACCGTCGGTAGGACGACGCGACGGCTGAACATAGGCAGCGGCAATAGGCTCTGGCCCCAGCGCGCGCAGACAGGTCATCGGATGAGAGGTGCCAGCGCCGACTTCCATATCCAACGGTTGGACAATGGTGCAGCCTTGGCGAGCCCAGTAATCCTGCAACGTCAGGATCAGGCCCTGGAAGGTCTTGGTATCAAACTTTTGCATGTCAGATTCACGCGATACATGTGGATTTATATGGAATGCGCCAGTATACCCTCTGAGTGCAAGATATACAGCCAGAATGCTGCAACAACTTCACTTCAGCGGCACTTTATTGATGTAGAGGCCCGTTTCGCACGGCGCGGCCCATGGCGGGCCGCGCCCATCGGCTCACGCGGTAAATACCGTTTGCAACATTTTCAGGCTTAGCACCAGCAGCAGCAGTGCGGCAAAGATCTTTTTCAAGGTAGAAACCGGCAAACGATGCGCCAAACGCGCACCAAACGGCGCGGTAAAGAAGCTGACCGCCGAAATCGGCAGCACGGCAGGCACTGAGACATAACCCAGCGTGTAGGCAGGCATCCCCGCCGTGGACCAGCCGTTAATCATATAACCCAGCGCCCCCGCCAGCGCGATAGGCAGCCCCACCGCCGCCGACGTGCCAATCGCCTGCTGAATGCGCACGTTACACCAGGTCAGAAACGGCACGGTGAGCGATCCCCCACCAATCGCCACCAGCGCAGAAATACCGCCGATAATCAGCCCCGCCAGCGATACCCCAGCCACACCCGGCAGTTGGCGCTGCGCTTTGGGTTTGATGTTGAGCACCATCTGCAAGGAAACATAGGCCATAAAGCAGGAAAAGAAGATCGCCAGCGCGCGCGTAGGCAGCAGCGTCGCCAACCAGGTGGCGGCAAAGGTGCCGATAAGGATCGCTGGCGTAATACGCAGCACCACGGGCCATAGCACCGCCTGATGCTGGTGATGGGTGCGCAAGCTGGAGATCGCGGTAATGACAATCGCCGCCATTGAGGTGCCCAGAGCCAAATGCACCAGATGCTCACCTTGTACACCCTGTGCAGCAAACAGTGCCGTTAAAATCGGCACCATGATGCCGCCGCCGCCAATCCCCAACAGCCTCGCCACGAACCCGACAACGCCGCCCAACGCCAGATAGGCAACGATCCACTCAATAGCCATGTGCTTCCCCTTCCCCGCTTGCAATGTGTAATAGTGTATAACCTGTGCAGTGCCTTTCACGCGCCGATCTTATTGATTTCTTGTGAGCACGCACGCAAACAACTGGTTGTATATACAGTTAAATTTTGCCATGATCGTGATTGAACCGCGCTTATCTTTAGCAACATCATGATGAAATGACAACTTGATGAAACTGCAATAGCCTGCGCTTATTACAGAAGCGCCACACGTCACAGGAACGCGACCATGAACCGATGCGCATGGGTCACCCAGGACCCGCTTTACCTCGATTATCACGATACGGAATGGGGCAAACCGTGCAAAGAGAGCGTCAAACTGTTCGAACTGCTCTGTCTTGAAGGACAGCAGGCCGGTTTGTCATGGATAACGGTATTGAAAAAGCGGGAAAACTACCGGGCAAGCTTTCATCAGTTTGACCCGAAACGGGTGGCAAGCATGACGCAGGAAGACGTCGAGCGCTTGCTACAAGACAGTGGTATTATCCGCCATCGCGGCAAAATTGAAGCCATCATCACCAACACGCGCGTCTGGTGTGACATGGAAGCACAGGGCGAGTCTTTTTCCGATTTTATCTGGTCTTTCGTTAACCATACGCCGTTGGTCAACAGCCCCACCACGCTGTCCGATGTGCCCGCCAAAACCACCGTTTCCGATGCCATGTCGAAAGCGCTGAAAAAACGCGGCTTCAAGTTTATCGGCTCAACCATCTGCTATGCCTTTATGCAAGCTGCGGGTTTGGTCAACGATCACACTACTGACTGCTTCTGCTATCAAGAGGCCGCGTGTGATTAGGGACTACCGGCCAGAGGATCTTGCCCTCCTTCTCCCCCTGTGGCTGGAAAGCACTACTCGATCGCACCCGTTTATCAACCCAACCTATTGGCAGGAAAGCGAACCGCTGGTGCGCGACCAGTATATCCCCAACTCAGAAACCTGGGTTTATGAGGTTGAAGGTGCGATCGTCGGTTTTATCAGCTTGATGGAACAACGTTTTGTCGGTGCACTGTTTGTCCATCATCGCTGGCATGGCAAAGGCGTGGGCATCGCGCTGATGACCCATGTGCAGCAACGCTTCCCTGTGCTGAGTCTGGAAGTGTATGAACAAAACCTGCGCGCCTGTGCCTTTTACCAGAAGCTGGGCTTCTCCCCGGTAAAACGCACGTTCGCCGCGGAAACCAATGCCCCCGCGCAGATTATGCAATGGGAAAAAACGGCCTGACGATGTCAGGCTAACCTGCATAAATTCCTTCAATAACCAGCCCTGCCTGCCAATACGTTGTCATACCCACGTTCTGTTCCACGCGTAATTAGTGATAACGATCGCGTTTCATCAACCCTGTGGTTGAATCACTCACCCCTTGAGTGGTTTATTATATAGAGCTATTGTTCAATATATCGAACATAATGAAGGCAGATCGAATTAAGGGTGTTATCCCTCCCCTTCCCACGTTGACGGATGCTGAGGGGAACCTCGACAAGCAAGCAATGGGCAGATTGCTCGATCGGGTGATCAACGCTGGCGTACACGGCGTGTTGGCACTGGGCACCTGCGGCGAATTTTATGCCCTGCGCCGGGAAACCCGTCAGGAAACCGCAGAAGTTGTGGTTGACCATGTCAATGGTCGCGTGCCAGTGATCCTCGGTATCGGCGGCACCTGCATCGATGATGTCCTGTATTTCGGGCAGCATGCAGCACGCTGTGGCGCAGATGCCGTACTGGTCATCAATCCTTATTACGTACCGCTCAGCGCAGAGTGTCCTTTTCGCTTTTACCAAACCGTGGCGGAAAATCTCGCACTGCCGATATGGTGCGTCGTTTAGCGCAGCAATTCCCGTCGATCATCGGCATTAAAGACACCATTAATAATATCAGCCACATTCGGGAATTGATGAATCAGGTTAAACCTCATCGCCCGGACTTCCTGATTTTTGCCGGTTACGATGAATACCTGTTAGACACGCTGATATTAGGAGGCGATGGCGGCTTTCCGGCGAGTGCCAATTTCTCCCCCGACGTTACCGTTAAACTCTACGAGCATTTTTGCGCAGAAAACTATTCGGCTGTATTTCAACAGCGACGTGAATTATCGCGGCTGGCACAATTTGTTTCCATCAGCGCCCCCTTGCCTGATTTACTCAAACATTTGTTAGCAATGACGGGAGTGTATACGCCTGACGGCAACACCAATAAAACAAATACGCTTTCACCGGAACATATTGCGGAATTAAAAGACCTTCTGCCATTACGTGAAGAAAAGGAATAAACCATGGGAAGTGAAAAGATCCAGGCTGCCATTATTGGTTCAGGAAATATTGGCACTGACTTGATGTTCAAAATAATGAAAAACAGCCAATATCTGAGTATGGGCGCGATGATCGGTATCGATCCTGCTTCAGACGGTTTGGCCCGCGCTGCGCGGCTGGGCGTGCCGGTTTCTGCCGAGGGTATCGATGGACTGCTGGCATTACCCCATTTCCAGGACATTAAAATCGTTTTCGACGCCACTTCAGCCAAATCACATCTGGTACACAACGAGAAGCTGCAATCCTTCGGCATTAAGGTGATCGATCTGACTCCGGCAGCTATCGGCCCGTATGTAGTCCCGTCCATTAATCTGGGGCCAACATCAACATGGTCACCTGCGGCGGACAGGCCACCATTCCTATCGTCAATGCGGTGGCACAGGTCACTGACGTTTACTATGCCGAAATTGTTGCCAGTATCGCCAGCAAGTCTGCGGGCCCCGGCACCCGTGCCAATATTGACGAATTTACCGAAACCACGTCTGCCGCCATTGTTAACGTCGGCAAAGCGCGCGCCGGAAAAGCCATCATTATTCTCAACCCGGCATCACCGCCTATCATGATGCGCGACACCGTCTTTACCTATTCTGCCACTGTCGAACCCGAAAAAATCGAGGCCAGCATTCACAGCATGGTGGCTTTGTTGAATAAATAAATTTCGAGG
>ML178799.1_pt2 | contig 14400 bp, 19 predicted proteins | sample 2451431 | NCBI scaffold set ML178787.1 | reverse complement strand
GCTGAATTTTACCGGTCATACGCATTCTCCTCGATAACATTAATGCCGCTGACAGCACAGGGACGCGCATCACTTCTGCTTTCCTTTATTACACGCCCGCTTATCACCGCCACACGGGGGCGCTGACGGAATACCGGGTATCTACCCGTCCTTATCATGATGCGCTTCCTTTCAGGTTAGCCAGAAACTCGGCGGTGATCTCGGTTTCATAGGTCAGCCGCTCCATCGGTGGGGGCGGGGTATAGGCGTAATTCAGCAACAGTTGCCCGGCGGCAGGAAGACCCTCTTCTTCATTACGCACTTTGTCATACCAGCAACGAAAGCCAAGCAGTGCCCCATCGCCTATCAGCTTGCGCCCGTAGGCATTGACCGACTCGCACAGGGCATCAATCAATGCCTGATTGATGGGTCTGTCCAGATATTGCAGGCTGAAAAAACGCAGCGCCTCGTCGAGCATATCGCCGGTGCGCCGCACGTTTTCAAAGTTCTTCATATGGGTGACGGTCGGAAACGCCGCCGTACGGTTGCCCCATAGGCGCAGACCGGTACCAAAACCGTTAAATACCGTGGTGATGCCGTTTTCATTAAGCTGGTTAACTTCACTTTGGGCATCCCCGAGCTTCGCTGACAGTGCCCGCTCCATGCCGACAATCCCGGCAATCTCCTGATTGGAGGACGACCACCAGAACCCTTTTTCCAGATCGACTTTCGCCCGCAATCCCGCCGCGCGTTGCGAGAGCGGCTCCAGGCGATTTTTGTTGCTGGCCTTGTCATACACCAGGGCATGCGGATAGCACAGGCGCACCCGCTCGGAGGCGGTGTTGAAGTTGATGGTGCCAGACGATCCGCGACCGGCGATAGCCTGCGCAAAGGTGGTGCCAATAGGCGCATCCACATAGGCGATGGCCTTGAGCTTGTCGGCATAGGCTGCCAGCTCAGCCGTGACCGAGGTCTGGGTACAATAGACCGGTGCAATCAGAATTTTGGCGTCATATCCCAGCAGATTATAAACATCATCCAGTACCTTGATGCCGCTCCGTCGTCCGGCGGTATCGATACTGCCCAGAATATCGGCGGCGGTCACCTGCCCGGTATCCAGATGGTCGTAGCTGGCGATACAGGCTTCGCTTGCTGGGATAGCGCCACTGACTTGCCGTGTCAGCGTCCCGCTTATCGGCTCAAGCTGGTAATCCGTCTCTCGCCGATACGTGGTTTTGCTGTCGGCACTTTTCAATACCAGATTGCTGACATAGCCATAGCGCAGTCGGGTACGTTGATGCTGTACATCAAATTTCAGGTCGCTTTCATCCACATGCTGGGTGTGCCGCTTCGGATCCAGCACGTTGATAACCACCACGGTACCTGCTCCATGATCGTAAATCGCCCGCAGCGCCTGCGGTATGGTAAAACCGTCGATTTCCGGGCCAAACTGGGCCGCGTCTTTTTCTGACAGGCATTGTATCGGTTGATTCACTGGGCCGGTTGGGGCAGTGCCTATCAGTCCTATCACCGATGATTTGACGGCGCGTACCGGACGGGGGCCGCGCTCGACCTCAATGGTCTCCGGGCCGTGTAAATAGTTAGCACTCATGTTTTTTCTCCCTCCGTGCTCGGGCTGTCTGTTTTCTGCTTGCCCGCCTTCTCTGTCGGCGAGGGGGTGGCGGCAGGCCGGGATTTCACCGGACGCGCCGCCGGTTCAAGGTAGACCGGTTGCGCATCCAGGCGCGTCAGATAGCCGAGACACACCAGTGTCTGGGTGTACTCATGATCTTCCGGCATTTTCACTTCCCGCCCCGGCCAGAGCAGGACTTCCTGCAGCACCTCGCCGGTACGCAGGGTGACGCCACTGGGTGGGCCGTCATAACGAAACAGGGCCATCTTTATTGCTCCTCAGGGTTTATCTGGGTTAACGGGGGATTGTCTTCGGGGCTGTCGTTCTGGATAAAAACCGTCACGGTCTCAATGGTGAGCGCGTACTGCCACAGCCCCTCGCGCTGCCCCAAAAAGACCTCCTCGACCAGCCAGATATCACGCTGGCAGTCGGGTGGCCGCCAGCCGCCCAGACACTGGCGCACCTGGTCAAGTACCGCCACCGCGCCGTCTTTGCCGTTAAGCTGTCTCACTACCACCGTGGCGGTCAGTCTGACGGTCTGCGGTTGAATAACTACCCCGATATCCTGCGTCTGGCCAAAATTTGATTTGCCGTAGCTGACCAGCACCGCCCCGTGCGGATGGTTCAGGCGAAACTGCTCAGGCCGTTCGGGGAAAAAATCCACATGCAGCCCTGGCAGCTGAAGGCGCAAGCGTTCAACCACCGCACTCAGTAGGGTAAGGGTATCCATCAGTAGCGCTCCAACAGGCCATCACGGCCACCGAACTGCCGTTCCCGGCTGCGGACACGGTATTCCCCCGGCTCGGGCATATCCCGTTGCGTTGCCTGAATGCCCAGCGTCAGCTTGCCGTCGCGCAATGCCACCAGGGTTTTCTCGGTGGCGCGGGTGCTTTCCTTCACCGCGTCCGGCAGGTCACCTTCAGGGCGGCGGCGATAGAGGGCATGGCACACCAGATTCAGCGCCAAATCCTTAAGGACAGTGGGTACCTGCGTCAGCGGCAGGGTATAGCGCCCGCGCAGATGCGCATCAATCAGCTCGACCGCATACCGGATAGCCTCACTGACCACGGCCTCATTAACCACTTCCGGTAGCGCCTGGCCAATCGCCATGCTCACCCCGTCCTGCGTCAGCTCAATCAGCGTCTGGCGAGGAATCACCGCCGCCACATCATCGGGTGTGCAGTAATCCATCAGATACCTCGCACCATGCGGATAAGCTGGCCTTCGGCAGTGGCGCTATCGAGCGCGACCCCCACCGTAGAAACGGGCAACGCCCCCTTATCCAGTGGACTTTCAGGGATAACACGCCCCTCGGTATCGGCTTTCACATATTCACCGGCACTGACTGCGCCCCCGGCTTCCACCGCCATAATGCCTATCACGTTAACCGGGACGGCATCGCCGATTTTACCGTCTACCGCCGCCACGCCCAGCTCTGCGCCACTGCCTTTAAACACCTTGCCGGAGATACCGACCAGTCGGTGCTGGATTAACGCCTCGGCGGCCATCATTGTGGTGGTCAGCACCACCTGTTGGGTCACCATGACTCAGGCTCCTTTTACGTTGGTGATAAGATAACCGGCATCACTGCCCACCACCGCCACCTTGTAGATATCGGTGTAACGCACGTTCACCACCTTGCCCCCGGCACTGTCAAACTTATCGACCCTCGGCATACCCTGACGGCGGAAGGTGTAACCAAATGACGGCTCGTGTTCATCGGCGCTGTCGCCGCTGGCCTGTGGCCCGGACACGTAATGCAGCATCACGTTGTCTGCCCACAAATCCGAGACCGTCTTGCCATCCTGGGAGAGGGCGCGCGGCTGGCCAATCAGCACACTGTCGACCTGGAACAGGTCTTTAAGTATCTCTTCTGTGATGCGTTTACGTTCATTAGCCCCGATAGCTGCCTGCAGCGCGGGATGAAAACGCAGCAGGGCCATCACGGATGCACCGAGCGTGATCACATTCGGTCGCAGACCAATGTTCTGGCGAACAACTTCCATGCCGGCTTCAATATCCTTGAGGGGGTTGCTGTCCTTGGCTCCCCAGCCGGTGGCGGCGGTGAGTTTTTTGACGGCATCGGCCGGGTAGATCTTGGTGTTCTGTGCCAGCTCGGCCACATACACTTCGCGGCGCAGCTCAATGCCATTGGTGGCGCGGCGTGCGGCCTTGGCTTCCTCATTGAACATCGACTCCGCCTGTTCTCGGTAATCTACGGGGGCGGCCAAATCATGTTCATCCAGCACGATGTCCATCGCGTCCTGCTTTTCGCGGATCATGATATTGCTGTCAGCACCGACGGCGCGTTGCGTCTCATACACCGCAAACAGCCCCTTGCCGAAGGTGGGCACTTTGGCCCCTTCCTTTTCCATCATCACCATCGGGAACAGCTGCTCACCGATAAACGCGGCATTTTTATAGCCACGGGCGACGGTGGTCAGTACCGGGTCAGCGATGCGCTTCCCCTTGAGATAATCAGACATACTCTCTCCTTACAGGCAGCGCTTGACCGCCGCTTCATAGCTGATGTTTTCAGACGTCGCCAGGGCCTGCGCTTTCTGGTGCAGGGCCAGCGCGACCGGGTCAGCATCGGCAAACTCCACCGACTGCCCCAACGGGTTGCCGCGTGCCTTGGTCGCCACCTCGCTGAAACTGACCAGCGGCGGGGAGGTTTTCAGCACGGCGCGAAACGCCTCGCCCAGTGGCTGGGTGAGGCTACCTTCGCTGAAGGCCACCGGCGAGTCGCCGCGTTCAACCGCATCCAGCAGAGCCACCACCACATTTTTGGCGGCAGGAGCCAGACGCCCTTCGCTGACCAGACTGTCGGCAAAGGCGGCATTCATTTCATGGCGCTGACGTTGTTCGGCCTGACTGTCGGCCTGACGACGTGCCTCAAGCTGACGCTTCAGGTCAGCGTTCTCCTGCGCCAGGCGCAGGGTTTCTTTCTCATCCACGGTGTTGTCCTCAGTGGCGGGGGGAATTGATGGTGTAGGGGATGCTGGGGCGGCAGGTGTGTTTTCAGTGAAAGCCGGACGCACGCTGTCGCTTTCCTGGCCTGCGTCGCGCAGCGCGTCGATTTGCCACGCGGGGAGCGCCGCCTCGGTCGCTTCACGGCCAAATTTCTCAATCAAAAAGTCACGCAGCCGGGCGAACAGTGACGCACTGGTTGTACTGCTCCAGTCGGCAAACTCGACCACGCCTTCTTCCGCTTCACTGAACGCGGCAGGCTTGAGGCCCTTAATCGCGGGCGGCTGTGCGCCGAGAAAACCGATATGGCGCAAATACCAGTTACCGGGCTTCGGGTTGCCGGGCGCATCGGGGGAGTAGAAACAGGCAGAAATGTTCTTGTAGCGTTTTTGCGCCACCAGTTCGGCAAAGGCCGGGTCGACGTCCTGGGGTTCAGCCAGCACATCAGTACCCTGTGCCACCAGGCTTTTTACCCAGCCGTAGGCAGGGGCGTCGAGCGCAGGATGCCCGACAACGATAGGCGCATCGTACAGCGCCGGATCGTAAGCCTGCACCATCGCCGCGACCGCCGCTTCGCTAAACTGGATCCGGTTGCCGTGCATATCGGTATGCGTACCGGCTTTGAAAATATGGAGTGTGCTCATGTCCCCTCCGGTCAATAGACAGGGGAACAGTGTGGCGTGTGAAAACAGGGCAGGCTTTTAAAGGGGTTTAAGAATGTACGGATAACGGCGGGTCACCCACATCATGCCGTTAAAAGGCGACGACCGTCAACGCAGGTGATAAAAATGGCGCAGGAAAGCCTTTATAAAGGTTTATAAAGGCCGTCAGGGCGTTCAGGGGTAAACTGACCCGCCTGAACGCCGTAAAACGCGCCACGGGCGTTAGCGGCGGGTGGCCCTTTCCAGATAGCGCAGCACCGACGCCAGCAGTTTTTGTTCGATACCGGGCTGAAGCGCGCCCTGCTCATCAACAGGCAGATACGGTCGCGCGGGCAGGGTGACGCGGCGTTGGCGTCCGGCCTTGCCGCCCAGTTGATGAATACGCGCATAATCGAGGTGGCTGCCCACCGTGGCATGATGGCTGCTGTAGTCTGTGGTGACACTGCCGCGTAGCTGGCCGCTGGCCGACAAGGTCATGCCCTCGCGAGACAAGGCGGCCACGGAAGGCTGCCAGGCCGGGTGCCCCTCATCCTCGAAGTTCAGGTCGGTTTCGGTCTTGAGGGTTTCTGCCAGGGCGCGCATCAGCGGCGTCATGTCCTGCCCGGCGAGGCTCAGGTCGCGTAGTCCCTTTGCCAGTTCGCGGGCATCAATCTGAATGTGCATCAGGTCTTTCATGATGGCCCTCGCCACTGTTGACGCGCCAGTGCAGCCAGCGGGCCGCTGTAGCGCGCGAGGTCAGGGGCGTAAGCACGACCGGGTGTATAGGAAAAGCCGACATCCGGGCTGAGGGTTTTACCGGACGGTAAATGAAACGTGGTCACCGGCTTCATTTCCCCGGTTTTTTCAGAGACCACTCTGAGCGCCGTCTCCAGTCGACCGGCTACCGTACCCACCGCCAGCCCGCGCTGACGAACGTCGTCGGCGGAGAGCGCAATCACGCTGCAGCGACAGCGCCAGCCGTTAGGGGGATAGAACGTCTGCCAGAACGGATCATCCGCTGGGAAAACCAATCCGTGCAGTGCCAGATGGCTTTTGCGCGTGCGGTTATCGCGGATAGCCACGTACATCCAGTAAGGCCGATCATCGATATTAGCTTGCTGCTCGGCCCAGCGTCCAGCGCTGTAGAGCAGGGAGAGATTCGTGCGGTAAATCGTCTCCAGCCGCCATGCACTGCCCTGCTGGACGGTGACCGGCTCGCCCGTGACGGGGTCGGTGGTATCGGTTTTTCCCCACCATCCCTTGGCCTGTAGCACCGGTGTCAGTTCCTTTTTAAACCACTGCAGGGTCTTGCCTTCCGCCAGGGCGTTTTCCAGTGCCTGGCGGATATCCTCCAGAATATCGAGGCGTATCACTTTCGCCACGGTAAAAGCTTGTGCATGTGCTTCCTGCCACATCGCCTCCCAGTCCCAGGTGATGCGGTAGCCCTTGGCGCGGAGGTAGGCAATGGCGCGTGCAGGCGGCAGGCCAAAACAGACGGCAATGTCGTTACTGTTGAGCACTGAGCCTCCCGGCGATGTTCGCCACAAATAAAATCCGCGCCAGGTGCGCTTGCAGACGGTCAGCCGCCATACGCGGATACATTTCTGCCAGCATGCCCATTAATGCCTGGGGCGACTGGCCCTGCTCGACGGCGGCAAACAGCGGTGCCAGTATCGGCTCCATGGCCTTATCCCGTTGCCCGTGTGTTATCAGCCCCTCCAGCGCGTGCTCCAGTTCATCCTCTGCTAGCCCGGCTTCTTCGGCTTGCGTCTCGGCAAAGGCCGCGTTCGTCAGGGGCGTCATGACCGCAGACTCACGCAGGTCACCTGGCTGCAGGTTGTACTCACGCATAAAGTATTGCGGGGTAAACAGCGTTGCGGCCTGTGACAGGCTCAAATCGCGTTTGGCCTGGGTCTCGTCAATGGTCTCTTGCGCCCATAGCTCCCATAAGGGCATCGGCACCTCACCGAAGTTAAGCTCCACCATAAACCGCAGTACCTGATTGATGGCACTCATCACCATGGACGCATCGCCATCGCGGATATCGGCGGCGACTTCCAGTCCGGCCTGCGCCGAGGCGTGCGTGGTCTCCGCTTCGGTAGTCTGGTTTTGTCCCAGCAGGGCAATGACGATTTCAGAGCGCGCCAGTTCAATCAGATGGCGATAGATGTCGCTGGAGGCACCCTTGCCCGCGGATTCAATGATTTCTACCGTGGAATCATTGGGGATCACCGCCACCGCGTCTTCCACCATCTTGTCAAGCGAATTGAGCAGCAGGTCGATTTCCGCATCGGCGGTGCCGCGTGGGTGTTTGCCAACCAGCCAGGGGCTGCCGTACTTCTCGGTAAAGCGCATCCAGAAACGCCAGCCGCCTTTTTTAAACGCCACCGGCCAGAAGCACATCGACAGGTCGGGAAAGCCGTAAGGGTTATCAAAGGTGGCGTCTTGCGTGGCCACCACAAACTTGCGCGGGGGCAACAATTCACCGGCCAGACCCGCCTGATTGGCACGAAAGCGCAGCTGGTTGCCGTCATCAAAACTAAACCACTCCGGCGGCTTGCCAACAATATCACTGACCCGCAGGCGGTCGTGACGTTTGACCCAGGTCAGTTCGGCGGGCTGGTAGCCAAAGAAGGCCGCATCCAGCAGCTCGCCAATGATACGGTCGATATCCCAGCCTTCCATCACCTCACGCAGAAAATCCACCACCGCCTGGTCGGCATTGCGGGGCGTCAGTCCCCGCTCCAGCGCCTTGACCGCTGATTTACGGCGGCGAATGCTGCTGCCGACCAGTGGCTCAGCGCGCAGTTCACGGTAGACGCTGATGTCGCGCCCCAGAGATTTAAGGATCACGTCCGGGTTAGGCAGCCACTGGGTAAACCCCAGAATGCCTGCCGGGCTGCGCTCGCGCGTAGCAATCGTGCGCATCAGTGGCCGACGCGGATCGGCGAAGGCGACAAATTCGGTTGGTGTCACATAGAGTCCGTGTGCCATTAATAGCCCTCCAGTAATCGGTTAGCCTGTCGGGGGCGGCGGGAGTAAACACGTCCCGGCCCGGTCGGGCTGTCGGCGGCATTGAGCGCCAGAAAGCAGGCCCAGGTGCGGTCAGCATGACCACTGGCATCGCTGTCGGCCACAAAACGCGGGGCACCGGTCGGGCCGGTCACGCGCGTTAACTTGTGCAGGTCAGCCCGTAACGCCTTGTCACCTTGCGGAATGCGCAACCGGCGGTCTTCAAAGATTTCCTTGCCACGCGTGGCCAGCGTGAGTTTATTGCTGGCGGTAAACAGCACCCCCTCGACGCGATGGGTACCATGACGGCGTTTGGCATCTTCCACCGGCTTTTCGCCCATGCCGGTCTGGTCAATGCAGCAACGCAGTACCCGGTAGCGAAAAAAGACATCATCGAGCAGCGCGTCCTGCTCGGCAAAGGTGGCCCGTTTGCGGGTAATGATGTCGCGCGTCCAGTACACATCGCCCACCTGCTCAATCACCCAAATGACAAACAGGTCATGACGGGTCGCGATATCAACGCCGACAAAACAGGGGCCATCGGCATAGTGTTCGGGGATACCCGCCAAGTCATGCTCTACGCCATCAATCAGCGCATAGGCGAGCCAGCTTGATGCTTCATCCAGCCATTTGAGTTCAAACTCCTGCGCCCACGCATCCTCGTCGTTCAGGGCGGCACGCATGTCGGCAATATCGCGCGGCAGCCCTTCACGTACCGCCTGGTAGATATCCACCACATGGCTTGACCAGACGGTATCTAAGGACACATCGGTCATCAGTTCATAGAATTTGTTGCCTTTGCCGTTCGGGGTGGAGGTGACGCGCAGCTTGTAGCCGTTCGATATCACCGGAAACAGCGCCGTCCAGATTTTGCGGCTGTCGGCATGAAAGGCAAACTCATCGAGAAACACATTGGCGGCAAAGCCGCGTGCCGTATCCGGGTTCGCCGGGAGTGCGGTAATACGCGAGCCGCCGGGCAGCACCGCCTCTAACATCGTGTAACGCTCGCTGCCCGACCCTTTCACGCTGCCTTCGATTTCACGGATGGCCAGACCGTACGCCTGGCAATGCTTTTTGACCCCTTCTTCCATCGCCTCTTTGGCCTGTCGTTCCCCGCGCGAGAGAATGACCCAGCGGGTGCGACCGCCACGGGCCTCGGTCTCAAAGCAGTCGTCAACCAGCTCCAGCGTGGTGGTAAAGGTTTTGCCGGTCTGGCGGGCAAACTGGCCGATTTTAAAGCGCGACCGGTCGAGGAACCACTGCTGTTGGTAAGGGTAAAGCTGTAGGGCCGCGCTCATTTGATGATCCCGTAAATCTGTTGACGGACACGCTGCACGGTCTCCAGGCTCACGTGGCCGTCGTTGTTTTTGACTTCCTGCTCCAGCTCATCAAGACGGGCGGCGATTTTCTCGCGCACCTCCGCCTGATAGCGTTTGAGGCTGACCGACGAGCGGGTCAGGGTGGCAATACTTTTACCCACTTTGGCTAACAGGGAGGCGCGCTCAGCGGGCTCCATCTCTTCATCACTGGCCTCACGCACGTCGATGAGCGCCGTCAGAATATCGGCCTGAATGGTGGCGATAATCGCCTCCGAGCGCTTATCCTGGTCGTCTTCCGCGCCTTCGGTAATGACGCGCGCCATCTCGGTGGCTTCACGAATGGCGGCAAAGCGGCGCTGCACCTTTTGACCGTAGCGGGAAATCTGCGCCCGACCGATGCTATACCCTTTATCCCGCAACAGCGTCTCCAGCTCCCGGTAGCCACTGAAATTGCGCTCGGTCAGCGCCCGGTCGAGCCATTCACGCACCGATGGGGGCAATACCTCGATATGACTGCGCGGTGCCATCGTCACTCCCTCCAATATTTGGCCGGGCGGGCAATGCCGGGGATATCGTCGGTGACGTATTCCACCTGGTTCACCCCTTCTGGCGTCAGCGTGGCTGTCCATGAGCGTGCGGGCGGTCGGGTCAGGCGAACCAGACTTAAGCCCTCAAGGAACAGTAACTCTTTTTGCAGCTCCAGCATGGTCATGTCCGGGTAAAGAGAATGGCCCACATCCCACAGCAGCCGGTCATTGGCCGGATAGGGGCGCGCCTTGTTGACCACCTGCAGTAACACCCAGCGCAACCCTTCGCGGCGCGCCTGTTCGGTCTCTATCATCCTTATCCTCCTGTCGCTTGACGCAGCTGTATGGTTTCCAGCTTCTGGTAAATCGCGTCAAGCCGTGACTCCACCACCTGCTGATAATGAATAAATTCGTCGCGCCGGACGTAACGTTCCGGCACCTCCACTTTGAATTCCAGCACTTCACGCTCAAGGCGCGACCACTTATCAGCGGAATCGCGCATTAACCGCTCCAGTGACGCAAACCGCTCCGCCTGACGCTTTTCCGTCTCCCGGATAAACCAGCGGGCCAGCCCACCCAAAAAGCCTGCCAGTCCGAACAGATAGCTCACCAGTACCCAAAAATCGACTTGCAATGTCATGGTTGTGATCCTTCGATATGTTCGAGCAAACCATTTACCTGCGCGCGCCAGACCCGGCATTGCCGGGCGTTGTCGGTGATATTGGCGAGGACGTCACGCTGGGAGACGCCTGAGTTGCGTAGCCCGGCGTCAGCGGCTTCAGGTTGCCCGGACGCTGCGCCAGTGCTGGTGCCAGCGGCGGCAGTTGTGTCTGAATGACCGGTGTCGACGGAGGCGTTGTTATATCCGAGCGCGGCGTTGTACTGGCGCACGAAACCGCGAGTAAACACGCACTCAATGGGATTGCTCTTGCCTTTTTCATCAATCCAGCGCTGTGTGACATCGTTTATTTGCCCCTGTAGTTGTTTGTTCTGATTCTCCAGTTGAGCCATCTGCTCAAGGTAACTGGACTCGGCCTGATGCCCGGCGGCAACCTGCTCCTGATACCGTTTTGCCCAGGCCCGCAGCGCAGCGCTCTCAAGCGTTGCCTGCTCCGTTTTGTACTTATCGAATGCGGACTGCAACGCGCTGACCGCCTTATCGCCGTCGCGCGTGGCGTTTTCATGCCCACTCCTGTAGCCCAGGTAATAAAGTCCAATCAGAAAGGCATTGATGACCACCGCCAGCATCAGACTGCGCCACGGCAGTTTTTTTATCAGGCTAGTCCACACAGCTGCCGCCTCCCCAGGTGAGATAGCGCGGGGCCAGTTCATGCAGGATGCGCTGCGGATAGTGACGGTTCTCCTGCCAGTTGGCGGCACTGCGCCCGGCATTCACCGTGGCAACATGCTCAAACCAGCGGGTACCGTCCAGCCCCTTCTGCACGGCCAGACGTTTATCACGCCGTACCCAGCCCAGGCCACCGTTGTAGGCCGACAGGGTCATCGCCATGCGCTCACAGCAGTTCACCGCCAACACGCGTTGCCATAGCCAGTGATCGAAACTCACCACTGCCCGCAGGCTCCAGCTGGGATTGAGCGGCGCTTTGGCTGCCAGTTCCGGCATTAATTCCCCAATCCATGCCGTGGTCGCGGGCATAAACTGCCCCAACCCCTGCGCCCCTATGCGGTTGGTGATACCCGGCTGCCAGCCACTTTCGTGGTCAATCTGCGCGGCAAAGTCCGCCACCGACGCATTAAGGCCCCATACCAGACGGGCGTTGCGTATCAGGTCAGCCCTGTACGGGAGTGCGGCGGACGGGGGACGGGTGGCATCGGCATCAAATGCGCCACCAAGGAGCAATATCAATAAGCACAATAACAGCCATCTGGGGTCGCCCTGTGGACGTTGATAGCGATTCATGGTCATAACCCCATCGCCACACTCAGACACACCGCCGCCACAATCACCGCCCGGCGCAACTGCGCAGCGGCAAACACCTGATGGCAGCCGCCGCGCACCGGATGTCGGCCTTGCGCCACCTCAGGGTGGTCATGGTGCAGGTATTGACCGGGACGAGCTTTGGGGAACAGCGAACGGTCAAGCCAGTAACCGACCACCGCCGCCAGGGTGATCAAGGCCAGCTTGTAGAGCACCACCGGCAATTGCTGCGGTGAGACCAGGCCAATCACCAGCAACAGACCGGCGGCGGTGAGTAACCAACCGCTTAATCGCGGGGTTTTAAATGGCGGTAAGGTCAATTTTTTTTGGGTTTTCATCACTATCTCCCTAAGAATCAGGCAGCCAGTGTGACAAGGCCGGGCGCTAAACGCTTTTAAAGCGGTTTACTAGTGGGGATACGGGTAAGTGGTTAGGTTAGGTGCAATGATTAGCCCCTAACGGGGCAAGGGAAAAAGCGCGACCCGCACGGTGCAGGAACACCGGACAGGCCGTCAACACACAGAGGAGACCTGTGAGTCAACCGTGGCGCTTTCCGTCCTCGAGGACAGGAAAGAGTCTACATGAATTTCCATTAGTGAAAAAGGCTTACAGACAATGCAGCAACATTTTTTACCGATACTGCCCTGGATAGGCGGTAAACGGCGGCTGGCAAAACAGATTTTACCGCGCTTCCCTACGCATACCTGCTACGTGGAGCCATTTTGTGGCGCGGCGGCGCTCTTTTTTATGAAGTCACCGAGCAAAGCGGAGGTGATTAACGATATCAACGGCGAGCTGGTCAATCTTTATCGGGTGTTGAAACACCATCTGGAAGAGTTTATGCGCCAGTTTAAATGGGCGCTGGTCAGCCGGGCGATGTATCAATGGTTAAACATCACGCCGACCGAGACCCTAACCGATATCCAGCGCGCAGCACGTTTCTATTACCTGCAAAAACAGGCGTTCGGCGGCAAGGTGGCGGAGCACACCTTTGGCGTGACCACTACAACGGGGCCGCGCCTGAACCTGCTGCGCATGGAAGAAGAGTTATCGCTCGCGCATCTGCGATTATCACGCACCACCATTGAACACCTGGATTGGGCCAGCTGTATTGCCCGTTATGACCGTCCGCACACGCTGTTTTACTGCGACCCACCGTACTGGGGAACCGAGGGCTATGGCGTCGATTTTGGTCTGGAGCAATATGAAAAACTGGCGGCTATGGGACGAGACCTGACGGGCATGATGATTATTTCGGTCAATGATATTCCCGAGATGCGGGCAGTGTTTCAGGGGTTCGAGATGGAGAGCGTGCCGATTCGTTATAGCCTCAACAGCAATCAGCCCACCCAACGACGTGAGCTGATTATCACTGTAAAATAGCCCCATCCGCGACTACGGGTGGGGGAAGACTTAAGCGCGACTGCGGGCGGCTTTTTTCTCAGTCATGGCTGCAAGAGTACGTTTTGCAACCTCTCGCGTCTCGCCAGGAATATGCCGGAAGAACGTTAGCACCTCAGCCTCTTCTTCATCCCTCACCACATCGAGCGCATTGGCTTCATCACTGCGCTCACCCGTCATCACATAAAGAAGGTCAACTCCTAACGCTTTCGCCGCGATTAAGTAACCCGCATCAGGATGCCGCTCACTTTTTTCATAGTTGTACTGGGTGAGTTTTTTAACCCCGCACCGTTCAGCGAAGCTTTCCTGACTGAGTCCCAGCCGCAGGCGCTCCGACTTGAGGCGGTCACCCACCCCTTCCAGGGTCAGCGTGACCCACTGTTGGGTATCGAGTGGGGCCGGTTCATCTCTTGCGACAGTCGACGAAGTCTTGCCAGTCAATTGCTGGCTTAACTGTTGCAGTTGTTTCTCTTTTTCGGCCACCAGTTGCTGGCTGCGTTTAAGGGCTGCTTCGTCTTTACGTAATGCCGCCTTCAACTCCCTGACTGACATGCGGTCGACCTCATCTAGCGTCAGGCCAACAATGGTGCCGCCTTCGGCGAGTTCCGCCAGCTCTTCGTCATCTTGGGTCATTAATTCAAACAGCTTTGCTTTTCCTAATCCGGCCAACGTAGGCCGTTTTCCCATTAACTGAGGAGATAAATATTTTAGTGACGCTTCCATCATCCTCCTTGCCGTTCTTTCTGCTAGACCTAATTGCTCAGTAACAATTTTAGTAAACTCGCCGTGTGGCTCATTTTCTTTAATAATAATTAGCCGCTTCCCCGCTTCTAGCATTGCTTCGGCACTCTGTGCCATATAGAAGCGCGCCTCATGCACAATGCGTTCACGCTCATAGGGTAGACCATCCCCAAAACGCGCCATCACCTCCTGTTGGGCGCTGTTTTCTGCATTTTTTTCAGGGTATGCAATTGCCCCC
>SMLE01000687.1_pt1 | contig 14813 bp, 14 predicted proteins | sample 2451431 | NCBI scaffold set ML178787.1 | reverse complement strand
TCACCATCTCCTGCCGAATTTACACCACGTCCGTGGACTCTACCGAATATCCCCAATAAAAATTAGCCGTGATAGAAATCAAACACTAATCTCTCAGGTTCTGATTTCTCAGCGTCAAGGTGAAAGACCTTCAACTTATCCATTTTTTTCTTTAATAAAAACTTCACTAAAATGGTATTTTTATCTTTATGTGCAATTGAAATTGACTTTACATTGCCGTCTACCATCAAGTTGTTTCCTATATGCAATATGTCATCACTCGCCGTCACGCCTTGTAATTCATAGACTATCTGGTTCGACGCTCTATCACCAAGTTCTTTAACTGCTATTCTTTCCCGCGACTCCATTGCCATGCGGAAATATTTTTCATGTTGTCCCGCTCGGACCGCAATAATCTCGTTATTATGCTCTTTCGATAACGGTAATGTGGGCGTAGCGTCTTCGTCATCCTGGCCTTTATTTATCGATATATCTTGCTTAGCCAGCAATTCGCGTTGTTGTAACTGGCGTTGAGAGCGGGGCTTGATTTTTGATAACGATTCAAGCAAGCCATCACGGATATCATCGTTCTTTGCTCGATGCAATACCGCTTCTGCTCCCTCAAAATCTCGCATTTTCACCAGTACAAACACTAAATTATGTAATAGATTTTCACCCGTATACCCTCGCGCATACAAGGGAGCCAGATAGCCCCTTGCGGTAGGATAATCCTCTTGCATAATAGCCAGCATCGCGAGGTTATTAATGACTTTATCTTCATCAACAAAATGCGTTCGGGCTTTATCGAACGATACCTTGGCGGCAAGATAATTGCCCTGCTGCGCCAGCAACACGCCTTGCGTGTTTAACGCTTCCCCATTTTCAGGGTTTTTATTCAAAGCCGCCCTAACTCTGTCAAGCGCTTCAGCAATATGTCCTTGCTCCAGCAAATTCTTGCCTTCAAGTAACAGAATATCTTCATCGGGATTATCGACCAGCAAAGGCGCTAAATAATGCCTTGATGATTCATAATCCATCGCAGAGTGGTAATGACTTGCCAAAATATACCGTGTTTTTGCATCCTCTTTTCGATTTAGTTTTTCACGATATAACTTAATTAGCCCTTGAAAATCATTCATCTTGGTAAGAATAAACTCCTTCTGCTCCTCGTCAATAGCATTGTGATTTCCACTTTTGGTTACACATCCTGCGAGAAAAAAAACTGAAAGTAATAATAAAATATTAACTAACTTCCCCATAATGCCATCATCCCTATCAAACCTGGTCCGACAATTATTGCCAACAATGGAAACATAATAAAGCCAATCATCGGCATGGTCATTTTGGCAGATAAGCTTGCCACTTTTTCTTCCATATCGAGTAACTGTATGTCTCTCATTTCCTTACCTAAAGCGATTAACATTTTGTAAATGGATGAGCCAAAATTTATGCTCTGTTGTAATGTAGTACAGAACATTCTCACTTCATTACTGGCTATCTCTTGATAAAGTTGTTCCAACGCGGCATTGATTCCACTAACCTCGGTTTTTAGCATGACTCGTTCCAGAATTTTGGCAATATCCTTATTAACATGCTTAGTGTTATCACTAATATATCGCATGGATTTTTCAACCGTCATTCCAGACTGTATACAAACCGCCATCATATCAATAATAAAGGGTAAATCGTTTGATATGCTTTTTAACCGTTTTACGATAATACGCTTTTTGACCATGTCAGGTAAAATAATGACTGATACACTCAGGATTAAAAAGCAAATAAGTAAAACATTCATTGACACCTGGAGGATACCACTTATGTTCAGTAAAAATAACACTCCACCAAGCGTAACGACGGTGAGCATTTTTAGTATCACATTTTTATCTAACAATGATGCAATCGAAATCAAACGGCTTGATTTTATTAAAATCTTCTCAACATGCGATGCGTGATCCTGGTTTTCAGTATCATTCCGTGAATGTTTATATACATTCAACAACATTAATGCTTTGTTTTTATTCTTTTCTTTTAAAAAATGGATAAGAATTCCACCCAGGCCCAGAACCATCATGAGCAGTGAAAACAGATAGAACATAGCTCACCTATAACTTATTCATCATTAACCAAAGGATAAATATCCCCGAGAGAATGCTACCTACCGCATAATAAAGTATGAATTTACCTATTGGATCATAAAGCAATATGGCAAAACTGTCTGGAGAACTGTATTTTATGAAAAAGAAGAAAAAAATCGGAATACCCGTTAATATTTTCACAGACATTCTTACTTCAGATGTCATCGCCAATTTTTTTCTATCAATAATTCTTCCATTGGAGATCATGGTTGCTAACCGCGTCATGACGTCTTTGATTTGCCCTCCCCCTTTCATATTCACCAAAACAGTGACAATAAAAAAATAATACTCCCTGTAAGGTAAACGTCGATACGACTCCATCAAAACACTTTCAATATCCTCACCAATTTCAAGACGCTGAGATATTTTTCTAAACTCTTCTCCAACAATACCTGCAATTTTCTCACCACACTGTTCAATGCCGAGCATCACTGAATTCCCAGCACTAATAACGCTGTTAATAATATTCAACGCCTCCGAAAATGTGGTTTCGAATGCTACTCGCGCCGCTTTTTTACTCCGTTGAAAAAGTATATACAATGTCAACAACAACATAAGCGGCGATACAATAAGTAAATCAATATGTAAATACTCCAGGCTACTATAAATACTTACCGCTTGAACAGCGAAGACAACCAAACCATTTTTTAACGCCAGGTCATACTCTTTACCGAGCAAATACCGAGAAATATCGCTGAAAAGTGCCACCAAACATTGCCATAATGCATGCTGCTTAAGTCGGTAGGTTAACTTGTTAGTTCTCGGTACAGTAGCAACGTGACGTAAGCGTTGAATATTTTTTTTCTTCCGATGCTCTAGCACGAGTTGGAGCAGGCCAAGTAGAAGCATGCTGATGAAGATAAAGATCATGGTAATTTATTTCCGAACAGTTGCTTCAAAGGCTCTTGCATATCATGGACTATTGCCTGTTGGTATACGGTTGAGCGCTGTAATAGACCGTAAGAGGTAAAACTTCCCTGAATTGCCCCCGTTTCAGAGCGTTCGGCCTGCGCGGAATAGCTGAAAATATCTTGCAAGATAATGTTATCGCCTTCCATACCCATTACTTCCGTAATGTTAATGACTTTTCGTGAGCCATCAGGCAAGCGCGATACCTGAACAACGATATGGATTGCCGATACGATGTTGCGGCGGATTGCTGCAAGGGGAAGTGCCGCGCTTGACATCATGACCATACTTTCAAGACGTGCCAAGGCATCACGCGGTGAGTTGGCATGTAAGGTTGACATGGATCCATCATGGCCGGTGTTCATTGCCTGCAACATTTCGAACGCTTCTTCTCCCCGGCACTCCCCGATAATAATGCGATCGGGCCTCATACGCAGTGCATTGACGACCAGATGGCGCATAGTAACTTGGCCTTGATTCTCGGCACCAGCCATACGGGTTTCCAGCCTGACAACATGCGGTTGCTGTAAACGCAACTCAGCTGCATCTTCCAGCGTCAGTACCCGCTCGCCTTCATCGATATAGTGGGACATGGCATTTAGCAGGGTTGTTTTCCCAGACCCGGTCCCGCCAGAGACAATAATATTTACGCGACAGCGACTCGCGATAACCAGAAAATTGGCCATCATCTCATTCATACTGCCGTACTCAACCAGATTGGCCAGCGTTCTCTGCCCAGAGCCAAACTTACGAATTGAGATCGAGGCACCATCCAGTGCAACAGGCGCGATGACCACGTTCAGGCGACTACCGTCAGGCATGCGCGCATCGACCAGCGGTTGCGAGTCATCAACGCGGCGCCCCACCCGCGCAACCAGTCGACGGGCAATATCAATCAACTGCTCGTTGCTGATAAAACGCTTATCGACTAATTCCAATTTCCCCGCTCGCTCAACAAAAATACGTTCAGGCCCATTAACCAGAATGTCACTGACACTTTCGTCTTCCATCAACTCACGCAGCGGTCCATACCCCGTAATCTCATCGGCAATAAGCTCGCATAAGCAGTTGCAAACCCGGCTTGAAAGGTATTGTCCTGTGTTATTCATCACGCGTTGAATGGCGTCGTTAACTTCTCGCAACAGCGCATCGCGCTGATTTTTCAACTCATCAATGCGCTCTAAATCGATATTTTTAAGCACCTGCTCGCGGAAATAGAGCAGTGTGCTGGTCATTTCAGTTTCAATATTCATCACTTTTTCTTTCTTTCACTTGTTCCGTTGCCCGCTGCTCAGATATCAAACAGACCCAAAATCACACGACCGCATTTTGACGCGCGGTACGACGAAAAGTCGGCAGGGAAAACAGAATCTTACGAGAGGGCTTAGAGCTTAACGACTTGCCTAACAGGTGAGCGGCAAGTCGATAAAGTGAACTCTCTGTGGAGAGTTGATTATGATGAACGTTGTAGGTATTTACGCTAAAAATAGCGAGCCCAAGATATTCTTCAATATCAGCATTAACAAGCTCATCCGTATTTTGGGGATGACTCTCGTTTAAACACAGAAAAATACGCTTTTCTTTCAGTGGGTTTGCCAGCAAGAAACGTTTATGTTCTTCCAGTATATTTTTCGCCACACGCAATGAGGCTAACGCCCGTGAAATTACCAACACAATGACATGGGACTGCATAAATACCTGTTCCAGTTGTTGTTCGAGGTGTGTATGAATTCCATGATCAAAGAAAGCCAGATTATATCGATTAAAGGCGGTATCCTCATACAGCCATGCTGCGTCGCACGTTTCCATCTTTACCGACTGATGAGCGGTAAGATCGGCAATGCTGCCGTCGTTGGGTAACGCTTTAGCTAACAATAAATCCAAATCTCGACTGCCGCTGCAACCCTGTACCAACAGCATGGGTATTGAGGTCAGCATTCCCGCGGCCTTAAAAAGCTGATGCGCCACCGTGGATGCTCCAGCTCCCCCCTTGCATCCCAGAACGCTGATTTTCATCGTTACTCGGTTATGCGTAGCCGAAATAGGATCACGAATCAGATCGGGCAATTGCGCTAACTGTGATCCAATATGCCGATAGTTGGTTCCTGCCATCATCAATGCATGTGCAAAGCGGATTGAGTCATTATTCCCTACCAGAATCGGTTTTGCCGAAACCGGGATGAGTAGCGTAACCATCTGCATAATAAGTTCAACATTATCCACATCACCAATATCGACAATAACCGCGATGGCATCGCTGGCAGCTGGATTATCATTCATAGTAAAAAAATCCGCTTCATGCGGTATGACATCAGCTAAATGATGCATTAACAACTGACTGACGATATCAGACATCACATCAGGTCGTGGTGAAATAATTAAAATTGGCTGTGCAAATTTTTTCTTCTGCGACTTCACTGTTGTATTTTTATTATTCGATTTGGTATCAAAAAATAATTTCATGTGAACCTCCAATGTATAGCACCCTGGTTTATCATGACTATTTGGCAAAACCACCGCGTTCCATAAAACTACGGGCATCACTGGCAAGCCGTCCTTCACGGGTATTTTTATCTACACCACTATTAAAAAATAATTGAACGGATGAGCTACGGTGATACTCAGGTAACTGAATTTTATGTCGTGATGCCGAAGACACGGGTTTAACCAGATCGACAGTCGCAAAGACCACCAATTCTGTTTTCTTTCTTTCCGTGTAAGATTTACGCGCCAGCGCCCCAAGAATAGGAATATCACTAATGAAAGGGACCTTGGTCAGTGATTCCACATCCTCTTCATTAAGTAAGCCACCAATCACAAAGCTATCACCATCGGCCACTTCGATCGTAGAGCTGGAACGCCGCGTTTTTATCCGAGGTATGTTGTAATTATTGTATGCATAACTCCCTGAAACACTGCTGATTTCGTTAGAAACCAACAATTTTATTTTCTGTTTCTTTTCAACTTTAGCAGCAACATTTAATCGAATACCATATTCTTTATATTGTATAGTTGTACCCTCTTTACTTTGTACTAACAGCGGGATTTCACCGCCGACTAAAAAGCTGGCCACTTCACCGGACAACACGGTGAGATTAGGTTGAGCAAGTACCCGAGCCAACTCGTCATTATTAACAGCACTGATTGTGGTACTGATATTTTCTGCATCGAATCCACGTTTAAGACCAATCAAACTGAAAACACCAGGGTCATTAATAACCCCATTTCCTTTAATCAGTCCACTAAGGGTTAAATTACTCCATTCGATCCCTAAAGTGTCTGCGAATTTTTTACTTACCTCAACAACGCTGAGCTTTACGTTAACTTGATTGGATGAGGGTAATTGTAATCTGTTTATTACATTGCTATAGATTTTGTTTGTCATAAAGAAAACTTCTGAGCTTTCCCGATCGTCAGTATTATAATTTACCTTCAGATCTCGGCTTTCCTTCCCTACGACACTGCCCACTAACTGATATATCGCCCCACGGGTTTCCTCATCGGGCACAGTTCCCGTCAGGATATAAGATTTACCTTCACTGCTGATAAAACTCTTAACTACCACCTGACTACCGGGAAACTCAACCACAATGCGCTGATTGATATCCCCCAAGAATGAATCAACATTTATTTGTAAACCAGCCAAAATTTTTGTGTCAGCATCATAGGCAGTGACCTCTGAAATACCGGGTACTTTTGCATACAATACGATGGTGTTTTCATTCAATACTTTATAGTCCGCTACCGAGGGATCTGAGATAAATACCGTATTAACACGCCCTTTGGTTCGTAATGTTTTTGACTGCCCAGGCTTTAAAAAGAGTTGATCGGCCATTGCGGTTAATGGACACAATAAAATCAGTGCTAGCATCAGGCGAGTGTGAAATGAGAAGTGCTTCATCATCAAACTTTTTCCTCTGTTAAAATTTCCCTATCAGCCCCAACAGGCAAGACCTGTTAACCACGCCACTCATGTGTGGGTCGCGAGCGAGGTTCATCAAACAGGGGGGCACTACTGACGGGCCATGTTGCCTCTTTGCCGGATAGCGTTTCACTACCTCTCGAACGCAAGTCAATGGGGTTTCTGGCCGTGGGAAACAGCAGTATTCTGGCGTTGCCTTCTAATCCTTTTAGCAGCTTGATTTCTGCATCTCTCAGTTCAACCAAGAGTTGGCTTCTGCTTTCTTGAGACTTCTCTTTTTCATCCGGGTTTACCCGACGAATTGCCAATACACGCCTATTGATCATCAGCGGTTTAAGCCGTGTATCGCGAATCGACTTCGCGGGCGATATGATGTCCTGACTTCCGTTATCGTCTTGACGGAGTCCATAGGAAAGATAGATATCCACACTGGCACCTGGCTTTAAATTGGTTAACAGATAATTATCAGAAGCATCTAACTCAAAGGGATAAAGCACATTTCCTGGCATGATAAACATAGCGATATAATCATCACTGCCGGGCTCAACCAACGCAGTTGGTTGAAGGTAGGTGCCTTTGGCTACCGCACTTTTAAGTGCCCAATGAATAAGGTCATTTTCTTTTATATTGAACTGCATATCAGTGCTTTCTGGTGATACAGATATATTTTTCAATTGAAAATCGTCTTTCTTCAGCACATTGTTGGCAGACAGGTCTCGCTGGGCGACGGCCACAACAATGGTTTCTGTTGAAGAATTCCCCTGAATTTTACTTGTTCCTGGTGTCGGCGTACCTGCAGATTTCATATAGAATAAAATACCAATGCTACCAGTCAGAATCATTAACATGTAAATAATCAATGCGCTCTTTTTCATTTCAACGCTAATCCGCTTTCGCTGTTGTTATAAAATTATAATCAGGTATAATACCCATTATAAGAATCCCCTCTTTTTTTTGACATATAGCTACCGCATGAACTCAACAAAGGCGTTAGAAACAGGCATTTTATACACATGCAGACATAAAGCACCTGTTTTAAGGTTAAAGTATCGCTTCAATTTTTCAGAGGATAGTTAATAACCTCTATTTTACAGAACTCTCCACTTTCGTTTTGATCTTGCCGAAGATGCCTGTCAACATCTCTCTAACAGGCCCTTCTTCACCAAAAATAACCGTAACCACCGCAGCAACACCCGCTGCCACAATAGCATATTCAACAGCGGTTACTCCGCGCTGATCTTTTTTAAAATTATGAATTGCTTCAGTAAAATACACATAACTCACGATTGACTTTCCCTGAATATAACTTGCTAAAGAATACATATCCAATCTTCTCCATTTATTAATGCTATTATTTCACCACGTCTTTTTTCGACTTGGTAATGTTCAACACTCATTATTTTGCGGGGATTTTATAACACCTCTTTTTCGTCATTAACAATGGAAACATTTACAAAGAAAACAAAAAAACAATTGCTACAACCTATCAATTAACAAAGTACCAGCAAAAATCAAAAAATAATAAGATTTTTCTTACTTATGAAAAGTACACACATAAAACAAACAACAATTAATATTACCTTTCTTCAAACACACGATAAGAATAACCAACAAAAACAAATAAGACAGATATTCATTAATAAAAGCATTAAAAAAACGACCTATCTACATCAGCTCATTATAAAATAAATGAAAAATCAACATTTAGTAATTCACACTAAATATTCGAAGAAAAAAGAATAAAATATCGTTCTTTATACTAAAACAACAAGTAAAAATAAGCGGACAAGTAGAAGAATGAGAGGGGGCCACCTTCCATACACGTTATTCATCTGCCCCCCCGTTCTTTCCATCATGGATAATATATTGTTTTATTGTAACTTTATTAGCATTTAACCGTAATAACAAGCACAGACAGAAGGTAACGTACATGATCTTCAGTTAAAGGAGGTATGGAATAGACTGAGAAAATAAAACATAAATTATTTGTTCAAAACTCTTATAATCAATAATATCTAACACGGCGGGGAACGCGCTCATTCACACGATATAATACATAGATGTCAACTAGCCAGCGCTAAAAGCCAGTATCATAGCTAATAATTAGCATTTTCAACGCAGGAAATGCTACACCAATTCGTTTGCTTTACGGGTGAAAAATTCAACACCCATCGAAAAAGCAAAAAAAATGCTGATATAAGTAAACTTATATCAGCATCCTTTAGTTATTGGCGGAACGGACGGGACTCGAACCCGCGCCCCCCTGCGTGACAGGCAGGTATTCTAACCGACTGAACTACCGCTCCCCATTAACATGCCCTTACGAGCGGGGTGAATGTTAAGGTGATCTGGGTATGGCGTCAATGCTTTTTATAATCAATTCATACTGTTTGTTTATAATTCCAGCGCCAGTAATCATCATCAATGGAATGATGATTACTGGCGCCACAAGCAACTGCCCCCCTTTTTGGCAATCAGATCGAGGCGCGTTTCATGAGCTGCCAGTTCTTCCGAACTGGCATAAATGATGGGCAAAGCAGACGCTTGGCGCGTAATTCGCTGCACACTCTCACTTTCTGTACTCACTTGCTGTGTGTCACTCTCCATGGCAAACGCCAAAGAAGTTTGTCCCCCCGTCATGGCCAGATAGACATCAGCCAGAATTTCGGCGTCGAGTAACGCCCCGTGCAGCCTTCGTTTGCTGTTATCTATCTGATAGCGGTCGCACAATGCATCCAGGCTGTTTCTTTTACCAGGAAACAGCTTACGCGCGACTATGAGGCTATCGGTTATCTTGCAAAAAGTCTCTGTCTTGGGGATATCCCGATTCAGCATCCGAAATTCGTAGTCCATAAAGCCAATATCAAACGCGGCATTATGAATAACCAGTTCCGCACCGCGAATGAACTCAATAAGCTCCTCGGCTATCTCAGCGTAGGCAGGTTTATCTTGTAAAAATTCATCGCTGATGCCGTGGACCATGAACGCTTCCGGATCAACCAGCCTATCAGGCTTGATATACACATGATAATGGCGCCCCGTCAGGCGGCGATTAATGACCTCGACCGCACCAATCTCAATGATTTTATGGCCTTCATAATGAACGCCGAGCCTGTTCATCCCCGTGGTTTCGGTATCCAGAACGATCTGTCGTGTAATTGCAGTGCTCATCGCTTTCGTTTTATGTCAGACTTACGGTTTTTATGATTAAGGCAGAGTCTACCAGAGATGACAAAGCAGGTAGAAATTTTCACCGATGGTTCTTGTCTGGGAAATCCCGGCCCAGGTGGCTATGGCGTTGTACTGCGCTACAAGCAGCACGAAAAAACCTTGAGTGCCGGTTATCACCTGACAACCAATAATCGCATGGAGTTGATGGCAGCGATTGCCGCTCTGGAAGCATTGACAACGCCGTGTACGGTGGTACTAAGTACCGATAGCCAATATGTGCGGCAGGGTATCACGCGCTGGATCCACAATTGGAAACTTAAAGGCTGGAAAACCGCTGACAAAAAACCCGTTAAGAATATCGATCTGTGGCAGCGACTGGATGCCGCCATTCAGCGGCATACGATGCGTTGGGAGTGGGTTAAGGGCCATGCAGGTCATCCCGAGAACGAGAAATGTGATGAACTGGCACGCCAGGCAGCCTCGCACCCGACGCAGGAAGATACGGGCTATCAACCGGAATAATCCGCTCAGGACGACCGGAACCCTTTACGGTAACTCTTTGTTGCCCCAACGGCTCTGCGCACCGGTAGCTTGTTGAACCTCTGGCGCAAGGGGGACATGGTAAGCGGGATGGTACGTTTACGTGCAACCAGGAGCATCAGGCAACCTAAGGGAGTTGAGTGAGGTGCTGATGTTGTTATCATCTGCGGCATCTTCCACGGCACCACGTGGAAGGTTCCCTGATACAGCACTTCATAATTGAGCAAGCTGAGCCAATCGATCATACGCATCTGCGTGAACATGCGCGCACAATAGGGCTGGCATTGACGAAGGCCGGGCGTCAGCTTTCCAGCCCCGAGCAGGCTTATTGGATTAAACCCACTCAGCAATAACCATCCATCATTGATCAGTACCCTATCCACTTCGCGTAGAATACGGTGTGGATCCGATGAATAAGAGAGTGTATGCGCCAGCAAGCAGGCATCGATAGATTTCTCAGAAAAGGGCAGCTGGTAAGGATCGGCCAAAACATGCACATCATCAGCAACACTCGGGTTGATATTAACCTGATGGGAAATGGCACACGTGTCCGTCGCGATAGCGTTGCTGAGCGCGCCGACTTTCAGTAAATGGAAGCCGAACACACGCGGCCACCATGCTGCCAATGCATGTTCAAGCGCCTTCTGGTAATGTGCGCCCCAAGGGATATCCTCCCAACACATTGGTGAAGAATATGCCTGAGGCGTATGCGCTAGCTTCATCTATTAGTATTCTCCCTCAGACCCAATAGCTATCTCAGACCACGTAATATACCCTAAATAATTCGAGTTGCAGCAAGGCGGCAAGAGAAGGACAAATGAGGTTCATCTATCCCGATATGCTTACACAGGTAAGTGATTCGGGTGGGTGAACGCAGCCAACGCACATGCAGCTTGAAATATGACGTGTATAAATGGGGTATCACATGAATCTTATCAGTATTGCCGCACTTTCGGACAACTACATTTGGCTATTACATGACGCACAGCACCGTTGTGTCATTGTCGATCCCGGTGAAGCCGAACCAGTATTACAAGCGCTACATAAACACCAACTCACACCGGTAGCGGTGTTACTCACCCACCATCACAGTGACCATGTGGCGGGGGTACCTGATATCCAGAAGACTTACCCTGACTTGCCGATTTATGGCCCTGAAGAGACAGCGCAGCATGGCGCAACACGTATTTTGCGCGATGGCGATCACATTCAGTTACTCAATTCGGATTTCTCCGTATTTTCTGTTCCGGGTCACACTTTAGGTCATATTTCGTACTACTCTGCCCCCTATTTGTTCTGCGGAGATACGTTGTTTTCGGCTGGATGTGGGCGAATTTTTGAAGGAATCGCCAAGCAAATGCATGAATCAATAGAGAAAATATCAAAATTACCTGATGAAACTCGCATTTGCTGTGCACACGAGTACACCCTGTCAAATCTTGAGTTTGCTCACACTATCTGGCCTGAAGAGTGCAATATTACCGCTTATCTTTCTGAAATCAGGCTATTACGAGATAAATATCAATCAACGTTGCCAACCACCCTTGGTCTTGAACGAAAAATCAACATTTTTCTTAGGTGTCATGATACTGATTTAAAAAGAAAATTAAAAATAAAACCCGGTAACATAGAGGATTGGCACGTTTTCGCCCAACTACGTAGCAAGAAAGATTGCTTTTGAAGGTTTTTGTTGTGCTGTTCGGCTAATCAAAGTATTATTGCTCGTCTTTTAAGCAAACTATTGACACATATATGAAGGCTCACGCGATTATTATCGCCTCAGTCTTGTTGGCAGGTTGTCAAGGGGTCTATCAAGACACCTCGCAACCGAAACAACATGGGCAGAGTCTGTCTTCAGCAGGTCAAGGTGAAGCAGGAAAGTACACAGGAAGTCGAGAGACATCCGCGCGCTGGCTGGATAATAATGGCCTAGCGCAGCGCGACCTGTGGGACTTCATTAGCGACGAGCTGAAGATGGAGGTTCAGGATAACGTCCGGATCCGCGAGCAAAAAACACGATACTTAAAAAATAAGAGCTATCTCCACGATGTAACATTACGGGCAGAGCCGTACATGTACTGGATAGTCGAGCAGATTAAGCAGCGCAAAATGCCGATGGAACTGGTACTGCTACCCATAGTGGAGAGCGCTTTTGATCCCAAGGCCACATCATCCGCCAATGCCGCAGGGCTCTGGCAGATTGTGCCAGGCACTGGGCGTAACTACGGTTTGAAACAGAACCAGTGGTATGATGGTCGTCGCGATGTTGTTGCATCAACGACGGCTGCCTTAGACATGATGCAGCGCCTCAACACAATGTTTGATGGTGACTGGCTACTTACCATCGCCGCGTATAACAGCGGTGAAGGGCGTGTTTTGCAAGCAGTAAAAGCAAATAAGGCAAAAGGCAGGTCAACGAGTTACTGGGCATTGGCGTTACCACGTGAAACGTCGCTTTATGTCCCGAAAATGTTAGCCTTAAGCGATATTCTTAAGAATAGCAAAAAATACGGCATTGAGTTACCTAAGCCCAACGAAAGTCGGGCACTGGCACAGGTAGACCTGGGTCAACAGATGGAGTTGACGCAAGCGGCTGAAATGGCTGGCTTATCGCTAACAAAACTGAAGAGCTACAACACAGGCTACAAACGTGATGTGACCGCTCCGAACGGGCCACATTACATTATGGTGCCTAAAGCACATGTTGAGCTGTTGAAGGATTCGTTGGCAGATGGCGATATCGCCGCTGTACAACCCGCTAAACTGGCGCAGTTATCCGCAAACACGGAATACAAGGTTCGTTCAGGTGATACCTTGTCAGGTATTGCGGCGAAACTGAAGGTCAGCGCGCAGGATCTGCGCAAGTGGAACAACCTAGCCAGCGCTAACGCGTTGAAGGTTGGTCAATCGCTTCAGGTTGTACAGGCCTCTACGGGCAGTAAAAAGGGTAACAGTAATTCCATTACCTATCAGGTGCGTAAAGGAGACTCTCTCGCGAGTATCGCCAAACGTCACGGGGTAGATATCGCAGATGTTATGCGCTGGAATTCGGTCATCAATAAAAAGGCAAATATTCAGCCTGGAGATCGGTTAACGCTTTTCGTGAAGACGGCAGCATCACCAGACTCTTAAGTGCTACATAAGCCTATAAAAAAGCCACGATGGTTGACCTTCGTGGCTTTTTTTATTGTTTTAACGTCATGCTGGCAACTGAAATTCAACCAATAGCGGGTTGTGGTCAGAAGCTTGGGTAACCAATACAGAAGATTGCATGACGTGTAACCCGCGATAAAAAACAAAATCTAACGGGCGGCCAAACGTTCGACGCCGCTGGTCGTCGACAAAGCGAACCTCACGCAAGGCAATCTCACTGGCAAATTGATAAAGTGCGTTGATACGCTGACGGCTCCAGGCATTAAAATCTCCAGCCATGATTACTGGCCCGGCATGACGTTTGACCTGCTCACCAATCGCATCCAGTTGTTTGCCATACACTTCAACGCCGATACTGAAATTAATGGCATGGATATTAATGACCATCAGTTGCTGAGCGCTCTGCAATGCATAAACCGTAATCAGCGCCGATTTAGGCAGGCGAAGCAGAGGCTCTCTCTCTCTCAGCGGGCAGCAATACAACGGTTGTGCGGCAGACAGCGTCATCACACCAGAAGGGTGTTGGGGAAGAATAATGGCAGGGACCTGATCGGTAGCAACATAGTTCGCCGTTGCAAAGCGAATCAGCTCAGGAGTACTTTGCGCCTCTTGCAGTAAAACCAGATGCGCATCTTTACCAAAATTTTGCAATACCGAAAGCCAGTGCAGGCGCTGCTGTTTATAGATGTTCCACACCAATACGCGCAGTACGTCGTTTTTTTCAAGCAGCGGTTCCTCTGGCAGTGCCTGCATAACAGGATACTGTACACCAGAGGAAAAAATTCTCTCTACGGGTTGCCCCGCACTGTACCTCACCGCATAGGTTTTCTTTCGCACAACGAACCTGCTTGTCTCTTCAGCGCTACACGCTATTACTTTAAGCAAAGAACGGCCTGAGTGACAGGGATATTCGGCAAGACTTGCACTGCATAACAGATCTTTACAGAGCAAGGTAACTATGGCACAAAGTAAAAAGCCCTGAGCAACTGCTCAGGGCTTTTTTT